>QWCH01001860.1_pt1 | contig 29492 bp, 19 predicted proteins | sample 1972671 | NCBI WGS metagenome assembly QWCH01 (sample SAMN09866713, study PRJNA288562) | Human gut metagenome isolate term3_stool, whole genome shotgun sequencing... | isolation source: gut | host: Homo sapiens | place: USA: California
AGTAACATATCGATGTGATTAGAGGTAACTACTCCAAAAATGGTGGTTACCTTTTTTATTTGGAATATTTGAAAAACTTTGTTGACAAATATCAACCGATACAGATACCTTTGAGTTTTTTAAATACATGATAAAGATGTGGATAGCAGTATGGCTAGTATCTCATGCCTTTACATTCTCAATGGCAGTCTTTGATGTTGCACAACACCTTGTAAATCAGGCGGCAGGAGTAATCCATACTTCTGCCACCGTTTCAGGTGATCAAATTGTTCAGATGGTTGAGGGATTAAAAGACAAAGGACTTGGGGAACTGGTGATGATACTCTTTGAAACCTCGCTTGTTAAAGTTGCAATACAGGTTATGTCGGTAGTCATAATGCTAGTTGTCTATGGCAGAATGTTTGAGATATATGTTTATTGTTCAGTTTCAGCAATTCCATTTGCCACTATGGGAAATAAGGAGTGGGGACAAATTGGAACAAACTATATCAAAGGTCTATTTGCTATTGGACTTCAAGGCTTATTCTTGATTATATGCTTGGGTATTTACGCAGTTTTAGTAAAGACGATAAAGATAACGGACATTCATGCAAGTACCTTTATGATATTAGGCTATGCATTACTTCTTGGTCTAATGATGCTAAAGAGTGGAACGCTTGCAAAGAGTGTATTAAACGCACATTAAGGAGGATTTTTAATGATAGAAGTAAAGAAAAAGTTGTTTCCAGTTTCAATTATTGCAGTAGGAATTGGAGCATTTGCTATCTCGATTTTTAACAGGAACAAATTAAAGAATTTAGAAGATGAAGTAAAAAGTACAAGAGATGATGTGAAATCTATTCTTTGTTATCAAGAGCAGAAAAATGCATTCATTGAGTCAGAATTAGAAGAGATGAGAAATGAAGTTGCTTCATGCTATGAACATTTTGAAGCATTTTCAAAGGAAAAAGAAGATGGGAGGTAAGCTATGGGCTATGTACCAATTCCCAAAGATTTAAAAAAGGTAAAAACAAAGGTAGCCTTTAACCTTACAAGAAGACAATTAATTGGATTTACACTTGCTGGACTGGTTGGTATACCAGTCTATTTATTTATGAGAAAGTTTATGCCTAATGATATAGCGATACTGTTTTTAATTGTATCAACTCTTCCAATCTTCTTTGTAACACTATTTGAAAAAGATGGACTTACCTTTGAGAAATATTTTAAGCACATATATCTACACAAGTTTTATCAACCACAGAAGAGAGTGAGAAAGGAGGTTTACCTTGAACAAGAAAAGAAAAATACAGCAAATTCAGTTAGAAAAAAATCAAAAGGTATTAAAGGAAAACAAAAGAAACCTGAAAAAAGAAAAGCTGACTAAGCAGAAGAAAAAAGCTTCTCTAATCGACTTAATATTTAAGAAAGAGCCTAAGAGATATACTGTTGAAGATACAATACCTTATCTGAGAATGCTAAAAAGTGGAATATGCCAGCTTGATGAAAAGCACTATAATAAGTGTATTGCATTTCAGGATATAAACTATCAGCTTGCCTTAGAAGAAGATAAGGATTTGATTTTCAATCAATTTGCGAATGTCTTAAACTCTTTTGATCCAAGTGTAGATATTGAGTTTTCATATATAAATCAACTTGGAAGAAATAATGAATTAAAAGCAGCTATTCAGATACCGGATAAAAATGATGGTTATGATGATATTCGATTAGAGTTTCGTGAGATGTTAAAAAGTCAGCTTGCAAAGGGAAATAATGGTTTAAAGAAATCGAAGTATATCACCTTTGGAGTTGAAGCGGATAGTTTGGAGCAAGCGACTGCAAAACTTGAGCGACTTGAGATTGATATATTATCAAATCTAAAGAGCATGGGAGTTCGTGCTGAGGGCTTAACTGGAGAAGAAAGATTAAAAGTCTTACATGATATTTTAAATCCAGATAAGCTCTTTTCTTTTTCCTATAAAGACTTAAAACCAAGAGAAAGTACAAAGACTGTTATTGCACCAGATTCTTTTAACTTCGTGCCAAGTAAGTATTTTAAGTTTGGAAAATATATTGGAGCTGTAAGTCATCTTCAAATACTTGCAAGTGAGCTATCTGATAGAATGCTTGCAGAATTTTTAGATATAGATGACAACATCAATATTTCTTTTCATATCAAGGCAGTTGAGCAGACAGAAGCTATTAAAATGGTGAAAAGAAAAAATACAGATATTGATAAGATGAAGATTGAGGAAAATAAAAAGGCAGTTAGAAGTGGCTATGATATGGACATATTGCCAAGTGATTTAATTACCTATGGAGATAATATCAAGATGCTTTTAAAAGATCTCCAGACAAGAGATGAGCGTATGTTTATCGTAACGATTGTCTTTATGAATTTTGCAAGGACAGTACAAAAGCTAGATACGACTATTTCTCAGATTTCATCTATTGCAAGTAAACATAATTGTAAAATTAAACGCTTAGATCATAGTCAAGAACAAGGCTTTGTAAGTGTATTACCACTTGGAGTAAATAAGATTGAAATAGATAGAGGACTAACCTCATCATCTACAGCAGTATTTTTACCATTTACAACAGAGGAGCTTTTCATAAACTCATCAAATAGCTTGTACTACGGATTAAATGCCTTAAGCCATAATCTTATTATGGCAGATAGAAAAATGCTTAAAAATCCAAATGGATTGATTCTAGGTACGCCTGGTTCTGGTAAGTCCTTTTCTGCAAAGCGTGAAATGGCAAATGCTATTCTTACAACAGATGATGATGTGATTATTTGTGATCCAGAGGGAGAATATGGCAATCTTGTTAAACAGTTTAAGGGAGAAGTCATTAAGGTTAGTGCAAAGAGTAAAGACTATCTCAATCCACTAGATATAAATATGAATTATGGAGATGGTGATGCACCACTTAAGGATAAGGCAAACTTTATTATGTCTATGCTTGAACTTGTGGTTGGTGGTAGTGGACTTACAGCAGAAGAAAAGTCTGTTATAGATAGGTGTTTACCTAGAATTTATGAAAAGTATTTTGAAAATCCAATTCCAGAGAATATGCCTATACTTCAAGACCTTTACAATATGTTAAGAGGGCAAGAAGAAAAGGTGGGAAAGAAACTTGCAACAGAAATGGAAATCTATGTTTCAGGAAGTCTTAATGTCTTCAATCATCAGTCAAATGTAGATTTAAATAAACAGCTTATTTGCTTTGATATTAAAGAACTTGGAACGCAGCTTAAGAAGATAGGTATGCTTGTTATTCAAGACCAGGTTTGGAATAAGGTTTCTCAAAATAGAAATACCGGCAAAAGTACAAGGTATTACATTGACGAGTTTCACTTGCTTTTAAAGGATGAACAGACTTCACAGTATTCGGTGGAAATCTGGAAGAGATTTAGAAAATGGGGAGGTATTCCAACAGGAATTACACAAAATGTCAAAGATCTACTTGCAAGTAAAGAAATTGAAAATATTTTCGACAATACGGATTTTATTCTAATGCTTAATCAAGCAACAGGTGATAGAGATTGGCTTGTTGTAAAGCTTAAAATCTCAAAGGATCAGGAAAAATTCGTTACTAATTCGAGAGCTGGTGAAGGTCTGATTTTCTTTGGGAATACCATTGTTCCATTTGTAGATAATTTCCCTAAAGACACAATCCTATATCAAAAGATGACTACAAAACCTGAAGAAGTGAGGTAGCGTCTTATGAGTAAAAAAAGAAAGCGAGATTTGAATGAAAAGTTAAGGGCAAGAGAAGAAAAAATCATCACAAAGGCTGAAACAGATGATGTCCTAGATTACAAAAGAAAAACTGGAGATGATTACAGGGATAAGGTTGTTAAAGAAGAAAATAGGTTTCAAGATAAGCTTCACGAGAAGATAAGTAAAAGAACAGATATTACTAGTGAAATAGACACAAGTAACAAGAGCAAAAATGCTATAAAAAGAAATTTTCAAAGTAACAGTTTTGAAACTGATAGTGGAATGAAGCCTATTGTAGAGTCTGCAGAGAAAAACCAAAGGATAGAAGTTAATTCAGATGCTTATAGAGTTTTTGAAAATACTGCTTCTAAAGAAACTCATAGGAATAGAGAAGTAGGTAATACTAATAATGGTTTGAATAGTCAGAGCGTAAATGTTAATCAGCGAAAACATTCTAAAAAACTTGTGAGTGATTTTGCTGAAACGGAAGTAGCTAAGTCAGATTATCAAACAGAGGTTAAAGAAAATCGTATCTATGATCCTTTGGCAAAAGACCAAGATGGTGATGGTGTCATTGATAGATACGATAATGATTTTAGAGATAGCGATGTATCCTATGAGCCTTTAGGTAATAAAAAATCCAAACTTTATGAAAAGCAGAAAACGTCACTTAAAAGAAAGAACTATTCTGATAAGCTCTTTACAAGAAAAGGGACAGATAAGAAAAAAGAAGATAATACTAAAGCTTCTAAAACTGGTAAAGAAGCCATCAAAGATAGGGAAAAGAAAAATCAGCTTTATAAAAGGTATAACAAAGAAACCATAGTCGGTGGAAGTGTGATTGGAGCTGCAAAACTTGGTGAGGTTACAAGTGCTTATCTATCATCTGGTAGTGATGAAAATGCATCGGTTGAAGCTGCTGAAAAAGGCTTAGGAAGTTCCTCTAAACTTATTCATGGTGTAAAGAATTATTCGGACAAGAGAGAAAGTAAGAAGCTATATGATTTAGAAAAGAGCGATAGGAAAATCCAAAGTAGAAAATCCAAGCTTGAGTTTAGAAAGAGCATGGACGAGATTAAGAAGACCGACCAATATAAAAAAGCAAATGCTTATAAGAAGTTTCAAAAGAAGAAACAGATGAAGTCGGTTATCTATAAGCAAAATAAGACGAGGATAAGGGATAGAGTAAAAGAAGCCTTTGTAAATACCTTAAAGGTATCTAAGGACTTTATCATAAGAAAAACGAAAGTAGCAGCTATTTTAATAGTTGCTATTATTGTTTTTGGAACATTTATCCTTGATTTTGCAAGTATTTCAATGGGCGGGCTTTCTAATTTTACAAGTGGTATTCTTACAACTTCATACCTATCTGCTCCAAATATACTAAAAGAAATTAACCAAAGTTTTTCAAAAAAAGAAGATGAACTGTATAAAGAGCTTGAGAATGTAGAAGAAAACTATCCCGGATATGATGAGTACATCATAAATAAAAATGGAGATATTGGTCATAATGTCCACGAACTTTTAGCCTATATCACATCAAGATGTGGTGATGTAAAAAAACTTTCAAAAGTTAGCGGTATTTTAGATGAACTCTTTGATTCCATGTATCAGGTTGATTATGAAGAAAAAGTTGAAACAAGATACAGGACTGTAACAGAAACCTATACTGATGAGGATGGAAACGAATATACAGAAAGTCACGAAGAGCCTTACGAGTATAGAAAGCTCATTGTTACCCTAAATAAAAGGGAAATGGATAGCGTCATTAGAGAAGTTTTTAGAGATTATCCAGATAATTTAAAACACTATGAAGCTCTATTTCTTGCTCAAGGTAATATGGGTGAGATATTTGGAAATACCGATTTGATTACAGCAAATGGTGGTGTTGGTGGAGGAAAAGAATATGAAGCATCGTCTGATGTTCAAAAGAAAATTGTAAATGCAGCATATATTACTCCATCACCTGGAGCAGGTTGGTGTGCCATGTGGGTTTCACAAGTTTATCAAAATGCAGGTCTTGGATATATCGGAGGAAATGCTAATGATATGTATCGAAACCATACATTTACTTCTGATAGATCAAAGTTAAAAGTAGGAATGCTTGTAGCAGTTGAAAGTAGTAGCAGTGGTGGTCAAGCCGGACTTACTTATGGTCATGTCGGAATTTATATTGGTGATGGTAAGGTAATGGATAATATCGGAGTAGTTAGGGTAACAACCTTAGATGATTGGATAGCAACATTCTGTAAACATCATCCAGTAGGCTTTGGCTTTCCACCAAATGTAAACAGATAAGGAGGGCAGAATGTGAGAAAAGAATTAAAACTAACGAAAAATAAAATAAAAAAACTTCTTGATAAAAAGGCTCTGATTGATAAAGAATTAGAGCCTTTATTTATTCGAGAAGAAGAACTTGAAAACGAAGAAATCATCGTGATTTGTAGAGAAAACAACATCACGCTTGAGGACTTAATGAGAAAAGTAAAAGAAGAGAAAAAACAAAAACAAGAAAAGGAGTTTAATGATGAAAAAATTATTGAGTAACAAAAAGATTTTAGCAAGTATACTTGCTTTACTGGTGTTAGTAGGCTTAGTGGCAACAGTGTACCTAAACAAATCAAATATTGTATATGCTATGGGAGCCGATAATAATCATGGGCAGTATAAAACAAAATTTATTGTGAATATGATTGACAATACAAGTGATCAGAATATAAGTAAGTCATATTATGAGGATAAGCTGAAATTTAAGATAAATATTTTAAAGGAATTTAAACTTGAGGGTAATTTAACATCATTTGATAGATATGATGAAATGTTTACAGAAGCTGATTTTGATACCGAAAGAACGGGACATACAAGATTTACAAGCAAAAAAGAATTTAATTATTATAAAGCTACAGGTGTAAATATTGGCAGCGGCATATTCTTAGATTTTACAGAAAACAATCAAGACTACTATGTTGGTTCTATTGAGGAGCATATTAGAACATATAGCGATAATAAGATTTACCATATCTTAGATACACCTGTATATAAGCTGAATCGAGATATTGTAAAAACTAAGATTGATTATGATGGAGAAATAAAAGAAGAGTCCAAAAAAGAAATTATAAAGAAAGTTAAAGAAGCCAATCCTAATATCAACAATCTTAAAGAAATAAAGATTGAGAAAGATAAGCTCATCATTGAAACTTGGAATAGATACCATACAGGTCTTCCATATATAACTTTTAATGTAGATGACTTAATTACAAGAGTGGCAAGTGTTGATACGCAAACTGATAAAACTGAAAAAAAGGATAGTTCAGTACAAACAGATGATAAAAGTAAAAAAGATTCAGCAACACAAACTAAGGCAGAAGTTAAGGTAAAATACTTTTTCGAAGATGGAAAGGTATATAAAGAATTTACTAAAACTTTTGATGTAGGCTATGTTCTTGATGCTTCAGAACTTGATATGTTACCTGATAATATGAAATTTCTTGATGATTTTGCCACATATAAGGTAAAGGGAAAAGATGATGAAATTATAAGAAAGGTATCTTATCTAAAGAAAGATGAAAATACTCAAACCGAGAAAGATATAAAGGATAGTGCTACTCAAACTGAGGAAAAGAAGAAAAAAGATGTTTCTGTGCAAACTGTTTTAACAGGAAAAGACATTGAAAAGTTAGAAAAAGACCTAAAAGTCTATGAAAAAGAAATGGATAAACTAAACAAGGAGCTAAAAGATAAAGCGGACATTTCTAATGATAAGAAAGAAGAAATCAATAAGCTTAATGATAAAATCAAATCCTTAGAAGAAAAGTTTGAAAATAGAAAAAATGAAAAGATAAAAGGTATATCGGATAAGGATATTTCAAAGCTTGAAGATAGAATTAAAGGCTTAGAAAGTAAAATTTATACTCTAAAAAATACATCATCAAGTACAGGAAAAGCTCCATCAAAGACAGTTACATCTAGTCCAATTCCTTTTACAAGCGGAAAAGGAACACAAACAGGTAGCGAAAAACAAATTGCTTCAAATTCTGCGACAAAAAAGGGAAACACTACATCTGAAAACACTGGTAAAAAAGAAGAAAAGCAAGAAATTCGCTATCCGAATAAGCTAACACCTAAACAGACTTCAAGTAATGGAGATACGTCTTCTATGGATGGAACAAGCAAGCCTGTAAATACAAATAAAGGAGTAGCGTCAGCACCATCAAAGGCAAGAGGATCTGTTACAGAGAATAAGGATAATGCAAACAAAGATTATCCAATTCACCACAACGATGGTAAAGATAATAAGTCTACGGATATGTATTCAGCAGACGCAAGACAGTTTGTAACTTTTACAACTAAAAATGGAAAGACTTTTCATCTAATCATTAACCATGATGAAGATAGCGAGAATGTAATGCTTTTAACAGAAGTTTCAGAAGATGATCTACTTAATATGGTTGAAAAGAAAGAAGCTCCAAAACAGGAAATTACAAAAGAAGAGCCAAAGAAAGAAGAAGTAAAGCCGGTTAAGAAAGAAGAAAAAAGTAGTATGGGAACTTACATTATCTTACTTCTTGCAGTAGGTGGAGCATTAGGTGCAGGTTATTACTTTAAGGTTGTTAAAAAGAAAGAGAATGAAGAACTTGAAGCATTAGAAGAAGATGACGATAGTTTCTTTTCAGAAGCCGAGGAAAGTGAAAATGAAGTAGATGAAGTTGAAACAGAAGATAAAGAAGATGATGAGTTAGAGTAAATTTGCACCTAAAACTATACAATTTTGGGTGCAAGATATAGGGCGAGAGAGTAAAATCTTTCGCCCTATTTTTTACAGGGAGGATAAAAATATATGAAACTTGTAATTGCAGAAAAACCAAGTGTTGCCCTATCCATATCAAAAGTAATAGGAGCAACAAATAAAAAAGATGGATACTATGAGGGAAATGTCTATAAGGTAAGTTGGTGCATTGGACACCTAATTCAGATGGCAAATCCCGATAGCTACGATGAAAAGTATGCTAAGTGGAATATGGAAGATTTACCGATTATTCCGAGTGAATATAAGTATGAGGTTTCAAAATCCACTAAGAAACAATTTAGTATCTTGAAGAAACTATTGAATGATAAAGAAGTAGAGAATGTAGTAAATGCTTGTGATGCAGGTCGTGAGGGGGAAAGTATTTTTAGACTTGTTTACAATCAAGCAAATTGTAAAAAGAAGATGGAACGCCTTTGGATTTCATCGATGGAGGATAGTGCCATAAAAGATGGTTTTGATAATCTAAAAGAGGGAAAGTTCTACGATAATCTCTTTGAGTCTGCACAGGCAAGAGCGATTGCAGATTGGCTTGTTGGAATGAATATCAGTAGATTTTATTCGTGCCTATATAAGCAAAATTACAGTGTAGGAAGAGTGCAGACACCTACCCTCTCAATGATTGTAAATAGAGATGAGGAAATAACCAATTTCAAAAAAGAAAAATATTTTACAGTAGAGTTAAGTCTTAATGACTTTACACTTTCAACAGATAGAATTGATGATGAAATAACAGCAGAGCAGCTCTTAAACTTAGTAGGCGATAAGATAGAAATTACCGATGTTATTCAAAAAGAAAAGATAACAAAGCCTGATTTGCCATTTGACCTTACAACGCTCCAAAGAGAGTGCAACAAATATTTTGGATATAGTGCTAAGCAAACACTTGATTATGCACAGAGCCTATATGAAAAGAAGTTTATCACTTATCCAAGAACGGATAGCAGATGCCTGACTGAAGATATGATTACAAGCGTCATTAATAATATCTTAGGCAAGAATGACTTTGATACTGAAAGAATTAAGATAGTGTTTAACTCCAAAAAAGTTACGGATCACCATGCGATTATACCAACAATCAGCTCATTAAAAGAAGATATTTCAACTCTTCCAGCAAGTGAAGCAAAAGTATATAGACTTATAACAAATAAACTTCACGCAAGTGTTGGATACCCATTAGTAGAAAATACTACAAAAATTGTTGCTGAGTTTGATGGATTTGAATTTACAAGTAGTGGCAAAGTGATAATTGATGAGGGATTCACTAAGTATCTAAAAGAATATAAAACGAAGAAAACGGAAGATATACTACTCCCGGATATAAAGGTTGGAGATGTATTTGAAATAAAAAATAAAGAAATAAAAGAGAAATATACAACACCACCTAAACATTTTACGGAAGATACACTTTTAAAGGCTATGGAAGTAGCGGGTAATGACGCCTTAGAAAAAGGCATTGAGGTAGAAAGAAAAGGACTTGGTACACCAGCAACTCGTGCAGGTATTATTGAAAACTTGATTTTCAAAGGTTTTATCGAAAGAGATAAGAAAAATTTAATCGCTACGCATAAAGGAATTAGTCTTGTAACGATTGTAGCTGACACCTTTAAATCAGCTAAAACAACAGCTGATTGGGAAATGCAGCTTTCTGATATTGCAAGTGGTAAAGAAGATAAGGAAAAGTTTTTAAACAGCATTGAAGAAGAAATTAAAAATACGATAAACACACACAAAAAATAGAAATTGAATATAAACCAAAGGGAATGAGAGAAATCTTGTTCCTTTTTTTGTTGGAGGTGGTTGAGATTGAAACGATAAAAATTATAGAACTATTTGGTGGTATCGGAGCAATTAGAAAGGCTTTCATCAGACAAAAGATACCTCACCAAGTAATTGATTATGTAGAGATAGATAAAAACTGTGTTAAAAGCTACAATGCTTTATACAATACTAATTTTAAGCCGAAAAGTATTTTGTATTTTCATCCACCAGATGAAAAAATAGATTTACTAATGCATGGAAGTCCTTGTCAAGATTTTAGTCGAAGTGGCTTAAAGAAGGGTGGCACAAAAGGTAGCGGTACAAGAAGTAGTCTTCTTTTTGAAACTATACGAATTATAGAAGAAATGAAAATACGACCAAAGATAGTGCTTTGGGAAAATGTAAAGGGAGTTCTCGATAAGAATATGAGAGCTTCCTTTTTTCATTACCTAAAAGAAATGGAGAGACTTGGATATGAGAACAAATATGAAATTCTAAATGCTATAGAGTTTGGAATACCACAGAAAAGAGAGCGTATCTTTGTTGTAAGCATCTTGGGGAATAATTCTTTTGATTTTGCCAAGCTCGAAAAAACACAAACAAGGGATATATCTGAATTTCTTGAGAAAGACGCTTCAAATCTTTATGAAGTAAGGCAAGAGTCAATGCTTCGATATATAAGAGGAGAGCCTAAGAATAATAATTTTAGAGGAAGACTTAAAGTGATAGATAAGTTTGCCTACACAATTTCCACCAAGCAAGTGCGTATTCCTAATTCAGGAATTATTGATTTAAGTAATGGCAAATATAGATATTTAACTGAGCGAGAATGCTTTAGACTTATGGGTTTTGATGATGAAGACTTTAATAAACTCAAAGCTATATATCCAGGAAGAAAAGGTAAATTATCGTCAATACTTTATAAACAAGCTGGAAATAGCATTGTCGTAAATGTGTTAGAAGCAATATTAAAAGAAATTTTGAAGAACTAGGAGGTAAAGATGAGAACAAATGATTTTTACAATATTATCGAGCTTGTAAAAAGAGATGTTTTAGATAGTGAAAATGAGTATCTGAAACTCTTAAAAGTCATTGGAAATAACCAAAGATACGACTTTTTAAGTCAACTTAGTATCTATGATAAAAATCCCAATGCAACTGCTTGTGCAAGCTTTGATATGTGGAGGGAAAGATTTAATCGCACCGTTATGCGAGGACAAAAGGGTATTCCAATCCTAAGTGAAACCTATCCATTTCAAAAGGTTGGATATATCTTTGATATTAGTCAGACAGTATCTATGGATAGAGGCGTAAATGAGGTAAAACTATGGGCGTTTGATAGAGAAAAACATGAAGAAGCACTAAAAGATATGCTTACTCTTCGTGGCTTTGAAGCAAGTGATAAGTTATCTGAAAATATCTACTCACTTAGCAGAGTTTATGCAGATGACAGCATCTATGAGCTTTGTAATAACTTGAGAATTTCTGATGAAGATAGAAACTCATTTGTAAACTTTATGAGAAATTCTATTAGCTTTGCAATTTCAAATAGATTTAACCTGGATTATCCTATTCCAATGGATAACTTACAAGAAAATTTTAAGTACTTAGATAGAATTTCTTTAATGAGTGTTGGTAACTGTATTTCCAATGCTTGTAGTAATATTATTGAAGCTACAATGGTAAGAACAAGAAATTTATCTGTCAATCAAGACCTGACAAAGAGTATAGGTGCCGATTATAATAAGATTAACGAAAATAATAATGAATTAGGAGGTATAAAAAATGCTATTCGATCAAATGACCAAAGAGATGATGATACAAGAAACCGAGTTCTTGGAAATGGAAAATACGGACGAGATAATTTCAAAAATCAAGGAGAAGACCTTGAACAATCTGGAAAACGAGAAGAGCTTCATGGAAAAATTTCCAAATCCGACTTACGCAGTGATGAGACTGGACTTTCTTACAGAAACGAGCGAGGAGAAACACTATCAAATGCTAATAGACCTTTACAAAGAGAAGAAATTACTAATGCATCTAATGGAAGTACAGAAAAGAGCAATCCACTTTATGAGAGAGGAAAAACCGAAGATGATGGAAGCTTGGAAGATAACGGACGAGAATCATCCAGAGTACAAGGCGATGATTTCAGCCCTAAAAGAGATGGTGATAAAGGAAATAGTAGAAGCATAGAAAACAGCATAGAAGATATGAATGAGGAAGCAGAAAATGCTTCCTTTTTCTATTCTAAGGAAGATCCATATAATCTAATGACTGATGAAATGCTTGAGCGTGTTCCTGAACTTTATGAACAGGAAAAAATAAGCCTTGCCGAAAAAGAAGTTCATGCAGCATATATTATTCCATTTAGAAGTAACTGGACTTGGTATATGACAGAGTATGATAGAGAAAGTGGCGATGCCTTTGGGCTTGTTTTAGGAATAGAGCCTGAATGGGGATATTTTAATATCAATGAGCTTAAAGAGCTAAATGCTCAAAGACTAATTTTAGAGGATTTTCCAAAAACTTTTAGAGAACTTAAATACACAGAACTTAAAAAACAGATGGATGAACAAGAGCTTCAGATGGTTTTTAATGGTGAACTTAGCTTTGAAGATGATGTAATTCATAAAGAAATTAACAACGAAGTTATAGAGGAATTTGAAGAAGAATTAAGCCCTAATTTTGCCGAAGAAGTCGGATCTATAATGGAAGAGTACGAGGTATCAAGAGATATTGCAATCAGTAGACTTACCACAAGCAAATTAGAAGAAGCACTTCAAGGCACAAATATTAAGCTAAGCGATTTTAATTCTGAACAGTTAGAAGAGATTATGAGTGCCATTAAAGAATATGACTTTTATGGAAATGAGATTACAGAAATTGCAGATCCAAAGCTTCCTGTTTGGAAGATGGAACAGTTAAAATGGCTGATTGATGACTGGAACAAAGATACAAACGGTGTTACATCAGAAAAGATAAAGTATCTAAAAGACCTAGATATTAAACTTGCAAAATTCAATGTACTAAAAGGTTATCTAATAAATGACGATGTAAGCATAAGTCAAATTGAAGAATTTAAGGACAATATCGACTTTGTTACGATGAGCGAGTTTGTTGATAGCCTTAAAGAATATTCATATAACAATCAAAATGAAAAAGTGGCAATTAAGGTGGGTAACGAATTTATCCTTGCAAGTAAACAAGATAGCTTAGAGATTAGCCTTGAGGATACTGGAAGAAAAGTAGTAGTTGATGGAGTAGAATATTCACTTAATCGAGGAGTAGATTTTGAGGAAAGCACAAAGGTTGATACTTTGATTGATAGTGGAAAATATGAAGCATATAAGATTGCTGATTATGTTGTGGAAGCTACTCAAGTTGAAGCAAAACAAGAGACACTTTTTGATTACCTTAATCCAGAAGAAGATAAAGAAAAATCATTAGACTTATCTGTTGGGAAAATGGTCTACATGGATCATGAGGCATATAAGATTGATGATGAAGTGAGCTTTAATGAGATTCTAAAAAAGAATGATTTAAGACTTGCTCCTCTAAGAAATGGTAATCATATGATGCCTATAGTAAGTTTTGCAGATGATAAAGAGTTATTAGAAAAGATTAGCTTTGATAGACCTAAGCTACTTGTTGGAGACGAAGTTCACTATAAAGATAAAGACTACACTATAACTCGCTTTGACGAGATGGGTGGTGGTCTTAAGACTGTTACAATAAAAGATAATGTTGAGTATCTTGGAGGAATGATTACGGGTTCAGAAGTTATTCCGTATAGATTAGAAAGTGATTTAGAAAGACTTTTCGGACTTGAGGAAAAGAAACAAGAGAAAGTATCAAACTTTAGAATTAAAGAAGATATTCTCCCTGATAAACTTGCTCCAAGTGAAAGGTTAAATAATAATCTTGAAGCCATTGCAATGCTCAACAGGATAGAAAAAGGTGAAAGGGATTTAGATGTTACAGCACAGGAAACTTTGGCTAAATATGTTGGGTGGGGTGGACTTGCTGATGTCTTTGATGAAAGTAAAGACGGTCAATGGAAAGAAGCAAGAGCTTTCTTAAAAGAAAATTTATCCTCATCAGAATATGAGGCTGCTAAGGAATCTACCTTAACAGCTTTTTATACGCCTAAAATTGTAATTGATGGAGTATATAGTACGCTTTCAGAAATGGGATTTAAGAATGGAAATATTTTAGAACCATCGATGGGCGTAGGTAATTTTATCGGTAATCTTCCAGATGAAATGAGCAAGTCAAAGTTTTATGGAGTTGAGCTTGATTCTGTTAGTGGTAGAATTGCAAAACTTCTTTATCCTGAAAGTGATGTGCAAGTGAAAGGCTTTGAAGAGACAAGTTTTTCAAATAACTTCTTTGATGTGGCAATTGGTAATGTTCCGTTTGGCGAATTTAAGGTTAATGATAGGGAATACAATCGTAATAACTTTCTAATTCATGACTATTTCTTTGCTAAATCTATTGATAAGGTGAGAAATGGTGGTGTTATAGCCTTCATCACATCATCTGGAACAATGGACAAGAAAGACGAAAGTATCCGTAAATATATAAATGCAAGAGCAGAGTTTTTAGGTGCAATAAGACTTCCTAACGATACCTTTAAGGGTGTTGCCGGAACTGAGGTGACAAGCGATATTATTTTCCTGAAGAAAAGAGATAGTGTACTTGAGCGTGACGATGACTGGGTTCATTTAGCAGAAGATGAAAATGGCTTAACTTACAATAAATACTTTGTAGACCATCCTGAACAAGTATTAGGTTCTATGCGTGAAGTTAGTGGTAGATTTGGAAAGACTTTAACTTGTGAGCCGATAGCCTTTTTAGGACAAGAGAATAATATGGAGTCTCTTAAAGACCGTATTGAAATAGCAGGTGAAAGAATATCAAAAGATGCGAAGTATGAAGAGATAGAGCTACTAGATGATGAAGTAACCTCAATACCCGCAACTGATGATGTAAAAAACTTCTCTTATACCTTGATTGATGATGAGGTATATTACAGAGAAAATTCACTTTTCATTAAGAGAGAAGTATCAGACAAAAACAAGGAAAAGATTAAGGATTATCTCGAATTAAATGAGGCATTAAAGGATGTGATATACAAGCAAAAAGAAGATTTTAGTGAAGCTGAAATCAAAGAATCTCAGGATAAATTAAACGTAGTCTATGATAGTTTTTCTAAGAAGCATGGCTTTGTTAATAATTTAAGTAACACCAGAGCTTTAAGAGAAGATAGTAACTTCCCACTGGTATCTTCTATCGAGATACTTGATGAAGAAGAAATCTTCAAGGAAAAAGGAGATATTTTTTCTAAACGAACTATCACAAAAGCGAAAGTAATCGACCATGTAGATACTTCACTTGAAGCATTGGTACTATCTATTTCACAAAAAGGTTATGTAGATTTTGATTACATGACAAATCTTACGGATAAGGATAGAAACACTCTTATAGAAGAACTTAGAGGAGAAATCTTTCTAAATATTAGGGAAGAGAATGTTGGTTTTAATCAGAAGATTTCTTTTGACTTGGAAGATGGAGATTTGCCATTTGCTTGCAGTGATGAAAGCAATTCTTTCAAGTATGCCTATGTAACAAAAGATGAGTATTTAAGTGGCAACATTAGAGAAAAGATTGAAATTGTAGATAGTTATATCAATAGGTTACTACAAGCAGAACGAATGCTTCCAGAAGAAAGTGAAAATGAAAGAAAAACACTTGTAAACGAACTAAGCAGACTGGAATATCAAAAAGCAGAACTTCAAAGAGTAATGCCAAAAGAACTTGAAGCCAGTGAAATCAATGTAAGGCTTGGTGCAACATGGATTCCACCTAAAGATATTGAAAGATTCATATTTGAAACATTAAAGACTCCAGGATATACAAGATGGGATATTAAAGTCAAATTTTCACATTTAACCAGTGAATGGAATGTTGAAGGTAAGAGTAAAGACAGGGGAAATGACCTTGCAGAAATGACTTATGGTACAAGTAGAGTAAGTGCCTATAAGCTAATTGAAGATGCCCTAAACCTTAAAGAAACAAAAGTCTTTGACCAATTATTAAATCCAGATGGTTCAAAGACTTCGGTACTAAATAAAAAAGAAACCATGCTTGCAGGACAGAAACAAGAGCTTATCAAGGAAGAGTTTAAGAACTGGATATTTAACGATGTAGATAGAAGAACAAGACTTGTTAAAGCATATAACGAGAGATTTAATTCTATTCGTAATCGTGAATATGACGGTTCTAACTTAAGCTTTGATGGAATGAGTACGGATATTACACTTCGCAATCATCAAAAAAATGCTATTGCAAGAATTTTATATGGTGGCAACAGCTTACTTGCCCATGTAGTAGGAGCTGGCAAAACCTTTGAAATGGTAGCAAGCTCTATGGAAGCAAAGAAACTAGGAATGTGTACTAAGTCTTTATTTGTAGTTCCTAATCACCTAACAGGACAAATTGGTAGAGAGTTTATGCAGCTATATCCGTCAGCAAATATTATGGTTGCTGATAAAAAAGACTTTGAACCGAAAAACAGAAAGAGATTTATTGGAAAGATTGCAACAGGCGAATACGATGCTGTCATTATTGGTCATAGTCAGTTTGAAAAAATTCCAATGTCTAAGGAATATCAACAAAAGCACATTCAAGACCAGATTGATGAGATTATCAATTATGTAGAAGAGTACAAGCATGACAGAAATCAAAATTTCACAGTAAAAGAGCTTCAAAAAACCAGAAAGAAATTAGAAACAAGGCTTGAAAAGTTAAATGATGATTTCAAAAAGGATGATGTTATTACTTTCGAAGAGCTTGGCGTAGATAAGCTGATTGTTGATGAAGCACATAACTATAAGAACCTATATCTTTATACAAAAATGAGAAATGTTGCAGGTATCGGACAATCTGAAGCTTTTAAGTCATCAGATATGTTTATGAAATGCCGATACATGGATGAAATGACTGGTGGAAAAGGAATTGTATTTGCGACAGGCACTCCAGTATCAAACTCAATGACAGAGCTTTATACTATGCAAAGATATTTACAGTACGACACTTTAAAAAAGAATGGACTAGAGCATTTTGATTCATGGGCTTCAACCTTTGGAGAAACACAATCTGCTTTTGAATTATCTCCAGAGGGAACAGGTTACCGAGTTAAGACTCGTTTTTCAAAGTTTTATAACCTACCTGAGCTTATGAGTATGTTTAAGGAAGTATCCGATATTCAAACCGCAGATATGCTCAATCTTCCTGTTCCAGAAGCTCATTTTAAGGTCATTAAGACTGAACCAAGTGAAGAGCAAAAAGAAATACTAAAGAGCTTGTCTGAAAGGGCTGATAAGGTGCGTAATAAGTCCGTAGAGCCTGAAGAAGATAATATGCTTAAAATCACTAATGATGGTAAGAAACTTGCATTGGATCAGCGTTTAATAAATCCTCTACTTCCTGATGATGAAAACTCAAAGGTCAATGTATGCGTAAAAAATGTATTTTCTATTTGGGATAAGACTAAAGAAAATAAATCAACTCAGCTACTGTTTTCTGATATGTCTACACCAAAAGGAGATGGCAGTTTCAATATTTATGATGATATTAGAGATAAGTTTGTAAAACTTGGTATTCCCAAAGAAGAGATTGCCTTTATCCATGAAGCTAATTCTGATAAGCAAAAGGATGAACTATTTGCAAAGGTAAGAAAAGGCGAAATTCGCATTTTAATGGGTTCAACACAGAAGATGGGTGCTGGTACAAATGTGCAAAATAAACTAATTGCAATGCATGATTTGGATGTGCCGTGGAGACCTGCTGACCTTGAACAGAGAAGTGGTAGAATTGTTCGTCAAGGTAATGAAAACAAGGAAGTTAGTATCTATCGTTATGTTACAGAGAATACATTTGACAGCTACTTGTGGCAGACGATAGAGAATAAGCAGAAATTTATTTCACAGATTATGACTTCAAAGACTCCTGTTCGTGTGGCAGAAGATGTAGACGAAAGCTCCCTTAACTATGCGGAAATTAAAGCACTTGCTACAGGTGATCCAAAGATAAAAGAAAAGATGGATTTGGATAATGAAGTTACGAAACTTAAAATGCTTGAGGCAAACTACAAGTCCAACCGTTATAGATTAGAGGATAAGGTTGCAAAGAAATATCCTGAAGAAATAGCAAGGACTGAAAAGCTAATTGAAGCAGTGAAAAAAGATATTGAAAATGTTGAACCCCAAGGAAGTGGTGAAAATAAATTCACTTCTATCACGATTAATGGCGAGATAATTCGAGATAAAAAGATAGCTGGAGAAAAGCTCTTAGAAGCTATTAAAAACGTAAAAATTAATGAAAGTAAGGTTATAGGACAGTACCGAAATATGGATTTAGAAGTCAGCTACAATTTCTTTACCAATGAGCATAACTTTAGCTTAAATGGTGTTGCAAAGCATTCGGGAGAGCTTGGTACAAGTGCAGATGGTAATATTACAAGGCTAGATAATGCTATTGATAAAATGCCAGAAAAGTTAAATCGTCTTGAAGAAAAACTTGTTAGCACAAAGGAACAACTGGAAAATGCCAAAGAGGAATTGAAAAAGCCTTTTGAAAAAGCAGATGAGCTAAAGACAAAAGTATTAAGACTTGCAGAATTAAACAAGCTACTTGATATGGGAGAAGTAGAAGAAAAAGAAAATCCTAATCCATTATTTGAAGATGTAAAAAGGGCTATTGTAGATTTTTGCAAAAGGGAATATGAAGATGATAGTTATACCTACGAAAACTTTAATAATCTATTTCCTGACCTTGCTCATATCGGAATTGCTTATACGACTACACCAGATGAAAAGCATGAAATTCAATATGAAATTAGCTTAGAAGACTTTTCAGCTACTCAATATATCAATGGAGAACCAATTACAAAGATTGATTATCTCAAAGACCTTGGTAGTAAAGAAAAGGCATTGGAATTTCTAAAACAAGAAATGGAATATGGAGACTTTGGAGAGTTTGTATCTATTGATGATAATGACCTTAAAAAAGCATTAGATCTTGAAAGAGATGACGATGGTAATATCTATGATCCACTTGCAAAAGATTTGGACAATGATGGTGTGCCAGATAGATACGATAATGACTTTAGAGATAGTGACTATTTTGAAACTACTTATGACGTAGAGGATAATCTTAATGCAAGGGTAGAAAGCAAAGAAAAGGTATCTAAAAAACCATCTATTTTAGGGCAAATTAAGTCATATCAGTCACAAGAAAAACAAGCAGAAACACGAGAAAATAAATCAAAAGAACACGATGAACGTTAAGGGGCTTATTACAAGCTCCTTTTCATTTTTAGTAGAAAAATGGAGGTATATTATGAACTACAAAGAAATGAGAAATACACTAGAACAAATGGCAAACGAAAATCACGAAGATTTTGCAAAGGTACTAATTAGTTTTGAAAAAGGTATCAATGATAAAGATGCCTTGGATAGGTTGTACCAGAAGTATATGGATAATGACAGTATGAGCTTACTTAATGATGAATTTGATTACTTGATTGATGAACTTAGAGAAAATGGACAGATTAAAGATAGTGCAACAATTGAAAAAGAAGACAATAATCTGGTGAATATTGTTGGGAATATCTTAGGTGAAGTCGAAAACATTGAAAGAGAAAATAAAAATGGAGAAGATTTTAAAGTAGTTAATTTCTCAGTCGTATCAAAAGATGACGAGGGCAATAAGACTTATACAAATTGTTCGGCTTATGGAGAAAAAGGCGATATACCTAAAGACTTTAAACAAGGAGACTTTGTAAAGCTTTTTGGTCAGGTAAGAACATCCATTGACGATAACGGAAAGGAACATACTAATGTTAGAATCCTATCGTCTAAGCTATTAAAAGCAAAGGAACAGATGAAGAACCAAGGAGAAAAGAAAGAATCTGTACTTGGGGCAATAAAAAAATATAAGGCTGAAGAAAAAGCAAAACCTGTGGAGAAGAAAGAAGCTTCAAAGGAATCTGAGAGATAGAATATGTCGGTGTGGTCTTCGGACTGCACCGATTTTTTTTATTGCAAAATTAGTTCGAGAAAAAAGAAGATAATACTATTAAAAGTTCTATTATTATGCTATAATAGAAACGATATGATATTAGGATGGATAAGACTGGAGGATAATCATGTCGAAACTAAGCTATAAAAAATTATTTAAGAAATTAATAGATATAGAAATGAAAAATACTGAGCTTATGGAAAAAGCAAAAGTAAGTAAAAGTACATTCTACAAAATAAAAAATGGCGAAAATGTTACTACTGATGTATTGCTAAGGATATGTAATGTATTGGAATGTGATATATCAGAGATTGTAGAATGTGTTAATGATTCTTCGGAGGAAATATAAAATGAATTTGATTAGCTTGTTTTCAGGAGCGGGAGGATTAGACTTAGGCTTTGAAAAAGCAGGGTTTAATGTGGTAGCTGCTAATGAATACGATAAAACAATTTGGGAAACATATGAAAAAAATCATGATACAAAACTTATTAAGGGAGATATTTGTGGTATTCCTTCAGAGATGTTTCCCGAATGTGATGGTATTATAGGAGGGCCGCCATGCCAGTCTTGGAGTGAGGCAGGGTCATTGAAGGGCATTGATGATCCTAGAGGACAATTATTTTATCAGTACATACGCATTTTGAAAGATAAAAAGCCGAAGTTCTTCTTAGCAGAAAATGTTAAGGGCATGATGGCGAAAAGGCATAATAGTGCTGTTGAAAATATTGTTTCTCAATTTGAGGAAGCTGGTTACGATGTTTTCATTCATTTGTTAAATGCTAGTGATTATGGTGTTCCTCAGGATAGAAAAAGAGTTTTCTATGTTGGATTTAGAAAGGATTTAAACATCAAATTTGAACCACCTAAACCATACGAGTCAAAGTTGACTTTTAAAGATGCGATATTTGATTTAAAAGATTCGGCAATTCCAGCATTAGAAAAAAATAAGACAAATGGTCATAACTGTAAAGTTTTGAATCATGAATACTTTATTGGTGCCTATTCGCCAATATTTATGAGTAGAAATAGAGTTAGACAATGGGATGAACAGGCATTTACGGTTCAGGCATCTGGTAGACAGTGTCAACTACATCCGCAAGCACCAGTTATGCCTAAAGTAGAAAAAAATAAAAATATATTTGAACCTGGTAAGGAAGCACTATATAGAAGATTAAGTGTGAGAGAGTGTGCAAGAATACAAGGGTTTCCAGACGATTTTAAATTTTATTATACGAATTTGAACGATGCATATAAAATGATTGGCAATGCTGTTCCTGTGAACTTAGCATATGTTATGGCTGAGTCCATTTTAGAAGCTTTGCGTAATTCTAGTTCAAATTTGAGTCTCCTAAAAACAGGCACAGATAATTAGGTGGAGGTAATCTATGAGTGAAAAAAGTAATAATCAAGGAAGGGCATATGAATTTTCTTATTTAACTACATTGTTTGAAGAAATATCAAAAGTTCGTCCGGCAAAGATAGAAAAAAACAGTAGTTTTTATGCTGCAGAACGTGCATGGAATACTTTAACCGATTCTGAAAAAGCTATATACAAGATTAGTGCATTAGCTGGAGTAAATACTATATTCGAACTTGAACCTTTGATTTTAGATGATGGATTAGATGAGTTGGAATTGAAAATTCAATCAGATGACAAAGGTAAAGAAGGCGATGTAAGAGATGTACTGATTATTAGACGAGGTATTGAGTGGGAAATTGGTCTTAGCGTAAAACACAACCATTTTGCTGTAAAACATAGTAGATTGTCTAAGAATTTAGATTTTGGAAAAAAGTGGTATGGAATAGATTGTTCTGAACAATATTGGAAAGATATTAAACCAATATTTGAATATCTTGATTCTGAAAAACAAAAGGGTTCTAAGTGGAGTGAATTACCTAACAAAGAAGACGATGTATATGTTCCTTTATTAAATGCATTTAAAGGGGAACTGGAGAGACAAAATTGCTTGTTTGGTAAAGATATTCCTAGATTGATGGTTGAGTATTTGCTTGGAGAATTTGATTTTTATAAAGTAATTGGGATTGATAATAAAAAGATAACTCAAATTCAAAGCTACAATTTGAGAGGAACATTGAATAGACAGGGTAAAAAGCGTAAAAGAAGCGTTGAATTGCCAATATCAACACTTCCAACAAGGATTGTTAGCTTGGAATATAAACCAGACAGTAAGAATACATTAGAACTATACCTTGATGGTGGTTGGCAATTTAGTTTCAGAATTCATAATGTTTCGACTAAGGTTGAATCAAGTTTGAAGTTTGATATACAAATCATAGGTATGCCTACAACAATCATATCGATAGATTGTAGATGGAGGTAAGTGTAGTATGAAAAGTTATTTTGAACCTACTGGCAGACTTATAATGTCTATTGGTAAAGATTTAATTAAAGATCTGCCGGCTGCACTAGTAGAACTTGTGAAAAATTCATATGATGCAGATGCAAGTTATGTAAAAATCACATATATAAAAAATGAAGATGGATTAAATATTATTGTTGAAGATGATGGACATGGAATGAGTCAAGAGACAGTTTTGAATGCTTGGATGGTTCCATCAACAGACTATAAATTGAAAAAGAAAAATAGTCCAAAAGGAAGAGTTTATCAAGGAAGAAAAGGTATTGGTAGGTATGCAGTTTCTTTGCTTGGTAATAAACTAAAACTAATTACAACAAGAGATGGAATGGAAACCACGGCTTGTTTTGATTGGGATGAGTTTAATTCTGAAAAAAAGTTGAGTGATATTCCAATTTTTATTACAACATCTGAAACTACAAACAATAGCGGCACTAAACTTATTATTACAAATGAATATGGAAATGACTTAGCAGATGAAATAAATGAAATTGATTCACAAAAGGTTGAAAAAGAATTATCTAAATTATTATCCAATATAAAAGATTTTAAGATAATAGTTAGTTATGAAAATTTTTATAGTGATGATAAAAAGAATATTTGTAAGGAAATCTCGCAATTAGAATTTAATGAAGCTTGGCACTATAAATTATCAGGTGAGATACATGCTGATTTTAATTATGAATTAAAATATTCGAACTTTTATACCAAGGAAGAAAAAGAATTCAAGGGTAGTTTTATAAAGGAATTACCCAAAAATTCTGTCCCATGTGGTGGAATTAGCATTGACTATAGAGTTTACGATAAAGATCCATCGGGAATAGAAGTAATAATGAATTTTATAAATGGAAATCAAAATACGAATCTTTCTAAGACAGAAATCAAAAATATGTTAATTGACAAATCTGGAATTAGTATTTTTAGAAATGATTTTAGAATAAGACCGTATGGAGATAAAGGATTTGATTGGCTAAATTTGGATTCTAAACGTGTGCAAAACCCTAGTATGGCAATAGGTTCGGAACAGATAAACGGTAAAATAAGTATAGAGTCCGAAGAGATATCTGGATTAAAAGAAAAAAGTGCTAGAGACGGATTGTACGAAAACTCTAATTTTTATACATTGCAGAGAATTGCTGATTTGAGTCTTAGCTTATTAGAAAAAGAAAGATTTAAGTATAGACAAAAAGCAACCAAAAAGAAGCCTGAGGCAATAGATAAACTTTTTGATTTTAGCCATATTAATCAAAAAATGGAAAAAGCGGTTGAAAAAGCTTATAAAAATTTAATGAAATCGCCTGAGAAGACTGATGAACACATTACGATATTAAATCAAGAGTTAACTAAAGAAATAAAGAATTTAGAGAAAGAAAAGGAAACAGAATTTTTAGAAGTTAAAGAGACTATTGCAATTTATCAGAAGCATACAACTCTTGGGAATGTGATAAGTGTTGTATTACATGAAGGGAGAAAACCTCTCTCTTGGTATACTAACAGAATTCCTACAATTAAAGAATATTTAGATAATTTATATAAGTGTGAAGAACTTGGAGCATCTAGTTACAATAAATTGTCAGATCAAATGAAAAAGCTGAGTGATGAAGCTATGAGAATGAGTAATTTTTTTAAACGCTTAGATCCATTATCCTCGAATAAAAGGGGTAAGTGCAAAAAAACAAGTGTGCAGAAACAAATAAACGGAGTTATTGAATTGTTTGAAGAAATTGCTAAAGATAAAGATGTTGAAATTCAGTATAATAGTGTAGAAGAGCTTTATACAAATATCATTGAAGAAGATTTGTATATGGCGTTGACTAATATTGTTGAGAATGCAATGTTTTGGGTGGAATTTTCTTCTGAACCATTAAAATCAATTGAGATAATGTCTTATGGAGATGATGATAAAATCTACATAGAAATTTTGGATAATGGTCTAGGCATATCTAAAGAAGATTTGGAGGATGATATTCTTTTCACTCCTGGATATTCTGGCAAAAAAAGAGTGTCAGATGATAATGGTACAGGCTTGGGCTTAGCTATAGCAGGAGAAGCTATCCAAAGAAATAATGGAAAGTTAGAAGTTATAGAGTCTATTAAAGGAGCTTGTTTTAGAATAACTTTATTAAGGAGTTAGCTGTATGAGTGAATTTAAAATTTTATTGATAGATGATGATGTAGAGCAAGAACAACAATTAAAAGAAGCGATTGAGAACTTTAATAAAAAATATTTCATAAATAAAACAAGCAAGATTCTTGGAATTACTGAGGGAAAGCAGATTGCAAAGCTATCTATACTAGATAATAAAGAAGCAGTTTATAATAAGTTAAAAGAAGATTTTAGCTTAAGTAGCGAAATTGATGAAATATTTAATTTTTCAGTAACATATAAAGCTGCTAATACACCAGAGAAAGCAATGGTTTTATTGTATAAAGAGAACTTTCATGCCTTGATTGTAGATTTAAAATTAGAAACTGATGATAATAATAAAGAAGATGAAAATTATTCTGGGAATGTTTTATTGAAAAATATTATTAGTAAAGAAATTATACCAATAATTGTTAGAACTGGTTTTCCTAATAAGATGACTCAAGAGATAAATCGAAATATTATTAAATCTTGTTCTAAAGAGACTCCAACATTAGAAGAAGTTGTTGAAGAGTTAATCGATTACTACAATACTTCTATTTTTAGTATATTTGGTTCAAGAGGAAAAGTAGATGAGCATATTAAAGATTTTTTCTGGAATATATTACCAGAGTGTTTTATAAATAAGAAAGAGGAAATTAATGGTTTAGATAAGGGGATTCAAGAAAAAGTGATAATACGTTATGTATCTAGTTGGTTGAATAATAAATATATGTTTAATGATGGTTATTTAGATGTTGAGCCTATCGAAATGTATATGTTCCCAAACCCAATTGACAGGATATGTAATTGTGATATTTACAAAGATGATGATAGTAATGAAAAATTTATAGTATTAACACCGGCTTGTGATCTAGCTAATGATAAAGCTGAAAATATCTTGTTTGCTAAAATTCAAAGTTATGAAAGTGTTGATGAATTCAGTAAAACCATACAAAAGTGTTCTGAACAACAAAAAACTGAAGAAAAGATTTCAAATGGAAATAGAAACAAGATAGCTTCATGGTCTAGAAATTCTCATGAAAAATCTATGAGATATCATTTTTTACCTAAAGTAGGGTTTTTCGATGGAGGTTTTATAGATTTTAGTTTGTTGACATGTTTAAAATATGATAGAGAAAAAAATGAATTTGCAGAACGAAATTTAGTTAAAATTGGAACGATTACAGATTCGTTTAAAAGAGATATTATTGCAAGATTTAGTTCATATTATCAAAGACAAGGACAACCGACATTTAATACTGACAGTATATTAAAAAAATATTTATAATTTGAATTTTTAGAAAGGAGGTGTGGTTATGCTAAATATAGTAGATGTGTTTTCAGGAGCAGGTGGATTAACCGAAGGATTTAGGTATAAAGACTATTATAATTTTATTTGTCATATAGAGATGGACAAAGATGCTTGCTCTTCTTTAGAATTAAGAAATATATATTACTATTTAAAAAAAGAAAATAACCTATCTCCATATTTTGAATATATTCAAGGTAAAATCTTGAGAGATGATTTATATTCAATTATACCAAGAGATCTAACTAAAGATATATTGAACAAGGAAATCAGTAAAGATACCATACCTTCGATTTTTGAATTTATTGACCAAAGATTAGGGGATAATGAGTTAGATGGTATTATTGGCGGACCACCATGTCAAGCATATTCTACAATCGGTAGAGCAAATAACAAGTCGAAAAAATCTACTGATAAAAGAATTTATCTATATAAACATTATTTGGATTTTCTGGATAAATATAAACCAAAGTTTTTTGTTTTTGAAAATGTTAAAGGGTTGCTTTCTTTTAAAGATTTATCAGGAGAGTTACTCTTGCCAAAAATAATTTGCGAATTTGATAAGTGCGGATATGAGGTAGATTATCAAATAGTAGATGCAAGTAATTATGGTGTAGTACAAAAAAGAGAACGTTTAATACTTGTCGGACATCGAAAAGATTTAGTGTTCGATAACTCATTTTTTGAATGTTTGGCTGAATATGTTGAGGCTGCTCCAACTATAAAAGAATTGTTTGAGGACTTGCCAAGTATAAAGTCTGGAGGAAGTTCTCATAAGTATCGTTGTGATGTTTCGAGTCAGTTCGTTGAAAAATATATTCGTAAAAAAGATGATATTTTAACACAGCATGCTGCAAGACCTCATAATGAAAATGATTTGAAGATATATAAATTGGTACTAAGAGCTAAGAAAAAAGGTAAGAATTTAAGGTATATCGATATACCTGAAGAACTACAAACGCATTCTAATACAACATCTTTTTTAGATAGATATAAAGCTTTGGATTATGGCTCTGTTAGTCATACAGTTGTTGCTCATATAGCGAAAGATGGACATTACTATATTCATCCAGATTTAAGACAGAATCGTTCAATTACAGTAAGAGAAGCAGCTAGAATACAAGGATTTCCAGATGATTTTTATTTTGAACATTCACGAACAGCGGCATTTAAACAGATAGGCAATGCTGTTCCACCAATTTTATCTAAAAAAATTGCAATGGCCGTTATAGATTTTTTGAGAGGAGAAAAAGGAGAATAAATTACCTCTCCATCTCCTTACCCATATATTTCTCATAATTTTTTCTGATCTGATACAGTTCTTTCATATCAGACTTTGATGAAGAATACTCTTGCATTAGGGTATTCTTTTTTTCGTGCAGTGAATCAAGCTCTTTTAAAATATTCTTAGAATTAGGGAGCTTTGTGTAAGATTTTTTGAGTTCTGCAAGGGAGTTCTGATACAAGATAATCTGTGATTTATATTCATCATAGAATGCTTTATCTGTCGTATCTTTCTTATAAGCTAGATAAATTTGACGATACTTCGTAACAGTATGAACCTGTTCCATAGTGGCAGATAGGGTAGAAATTTTCCCATCAACCACTTTGATTTTGTCTTGTAATTCTTGTCTTTTATCGGTACTTTCTTTAATAAAATTATCAAGCTGAGCAAGAGAATTAAAGCCTTTATCACGCATTAAAACAACCATATCAGTTGCGACTTTCAGATTGTGTTTCGTAGCCCAGTATTCATAACCTTTGCTTGCCTGAGCCTTTTCATTATTTGTAATATCAATGATATTTCCAACACGCTTTTTCACTGTATAGATTCTTTGAGTAGCATTTTCTACAATGCGTTCTTTTAGTCTATCTTCTATATAATCTTCACCAATCGTCTTAGCTCTTGTAAATCTTTCTTTGTCTTTATGCTTAAATGCGATGTGTTTGCCATACTTTATTTCATAACCAAGTTCAACCATCTTCTTTAGAAATTCTTTCCAAGACTTAGACTGTTTTATCATTCTATCAATGTCAAATTGAAGTCTACTTTTCCAAGAAGTACCTTTCTTAAATTGGTCATTTTCATACCAAGACTTACCATTTGTTTTATATTTCTTTCTATAAGTTTCATAGAACTCATCAATAACAGATAGATTATTTTCTTTGCATAGTTTATCGCTTTGATACCTAATTTGATGATAGCTTCTCTTGTTGGACTGGTAGCACTTGCCTGTAACCATATTTACATTATTGAATATGATGTGATTGTGGATATGCCCTTTATCTATATGAGTAGATAGTACAAATTCGTATTCGTCCTTTAATATCTTTTTACACAGTTCAAGACCGATTTGATGTGCCATTTCGGGCGTCGCTTCACCGGGTAGAAAAGATTGAATAAGGTGTCTTGCAAGTACAGAACCACTTACTTTGTTATCTTCTCTTGTCTTTAAAAAAGATGTATGAGCAGTAGAAGCAAAGCAGTTGTGAGTGCTTACTAAAATCTTTTCATCGGTTTTATCTTCGTTGGTAATATAATCAATAGCAAGATTAAGTGTAGATTTTATAGGATGAATTTTTGTAATTGCCACTTATATGCCATCTCCTTTGTTAGTAGTTTTATTAAGTAGTAGGGAATGTATTTGCCATATTTCTTTTGATAGATGTTCAATTTGGGATTGCATATCTTTGATGTCATCGCTATAGATAACACCAGTCGAATTAACTCGTTTAGCAATTTGGTTTACACTACTTGCGTATCGAAAAAGTAATCCTTGTATTTCCCTAAAGGGTTGTAAATCGACAACATAAATATCTGATTCAGATACCACTTTTCTTAGAAAATGGTTCATAGTTTTACACTTTGCCATCTTCATTTTCTTTTCAAAAAGAGCTTTTTCATCTTCTGTTAAGTTTATTTTCATCTGTACATTTCTAAGTCTATTTGCCATTCATATAACTTCCTTTCTTAAAGTATTTGGGGTCTTAGGGTTCTCCCTAACAAGTTAAAATTGATAAAAAAAGAAGCAACTCCACGAGGGGCTGCTTCATCGATTTTTCGTAAGTGGGTACACACTTACTGTGCTTGCTACATAAGAATAAATTAGATAGCAAGCGTTAAGCAAGTTTTGAATTTGTTATTAAATTATACCATAAGGACGCCATAATTTCCACATGTATCTTGACAAATATTGAATTTTGATTTATTATTAAATATATATTCAGTATTGGAATAGAAAGAGGTGTGCTATGGCACAAGTATTAAAAGAAGAAGTTAGAAATAGAATACTCGAAGCAGCAGAAAAAGTATTTTATAAA
>QWCH01001873.1_pt1 | contig 29352 bp, 19 predicted proteins | sample 1972671 | NCBI WGS metagenome assembly QWCH01 (sample SAMN09866713, study PRJNA288562) | Human gut metagenome isolate term3_stool, whole genome shotgun sequencing... | isolation source: gut | host: Homo sapiens | place: USA: California
CGACCGTGCTAATCTTCGCGAGGTGCCGAGTGCACTACACATTAGCACGGTCGTAATGGCAAAGAGGACGGTCGTAATTGTTGAAAACGCTCGAAAAAGCCCCTTTTTAACGTCAAAAAAGTGGATTAACATTTGTTTGGTTTCGGATGCCTTTCGAGCCTGAAAAATGCGTTTTATACAATAAGCCCCCTACGGTATTGGCGTCGGATCCGACTATTTCTATCACGGGTAGAACCATATCGTGCTCGTCTCCCGCTTGCTGCACGGTATGATTGCTTTCTTATAGGCATATTTAATCCTGTGAATGAAAAGTGTGACGTTTGCCGGATAAACAAAAGAACCTTATCTTTGTAAGATTTAAGTAAAAGATATGTCCGAAGGTCGCCAGCTAATAGTTACAATCAATAATCATCCCGTTTTCGGGGCGCTCCTTGTCCCGTATCTGGCGAAAGAGGTTTCGCCGGGTGTGCTCGAGGCGGAAGAAAAAGCAACTTTCACGCAGGAAAGCAGCCTCTCTGCGGCGGAGAAAAAGATCATTTCCCTGGCCCAGTGTTACGAGGAAAAGAATCTGATGAAGATCTATTCGAAGGAACGCACGATCAATGCTTTCCTGGCGAAATTATCCGATCCTTCCCGGATGGCTCCGGTACGGACTTATATCGACCGGAAGCAACGGGAAATTATCGAATTGCTCCGGGCGTCGGTCATTCCTTTGTATATAAGGGAAACAGCCACAAAACTCCTCTACGAGCATCACCGGGTCTTTGTGTCCGACAGCCTCGCAGAGGCCTTTTTCCGGTTTGAGCTGGATGAGCGGGTGTTCCGCTATTCCGTCAATTGCGAAATGGAGGACCGCCTGGTCACTTTGCAGAAAAAGAAACCGGTTCTTGTCTTATGCTCCCGCCCGGCTATCCTGGTTTTGGGGCGCGATCTGCTTGTTTTCAAACGGATCGAGATGCCGCGATTGAACCCTTTTCTGGAAAAGACCTTTGTGGAAGTGCCGGCTTCCGAAACCCGCAGGTATTTGGAGAAGATCGTATTGCCAACGATGGTGCGCTATCCGGTGAGTGCTTCGGGGTTCGATATGGTGGTGGAGTATCGCCCGTGTGTGGCCGAGCTGTCGGTGACACCTTCCGTTCTGGACCGCCCGCTTTTGCAACTGCGTTTCTGTTATGGCGATAAATATTTTTCTCCGGGGGAAGAGATGCAACGTTGTTATCCCCGCCTGGAAGAAGAAGAGGGGAAGCCGGTTATCCGTTATTTTAAGCGGAACCGGCATAAAGAGCAGGACTGTGTCGACCGGCTGGCCGGTTATGGTTTTACGCAGGTCGGAGATATGCAGTTTACCGCTTCCGGCTGTGTTTCGGAGTATGCGCTTGTCGAATGGCTCCATGAACACAGAGAAGAGCTGGAGTCTTATTTTGCATTGGACATTTCCGGTTCGGGCAATACCTATTATGTGGGAGATATCCTTCTGAAACAAGATATAGCGGATATGCCCGACTGGTTCGAGATACGCATAACCGTGCAGATCGGGGAGTTTACTTTTCCGTTTGTCCGTTTCCGGAAACATATTATGGAAGGAGACCGTTTGTTTAAACTGCCTGACGGGAAAATAGCCTTGTTGCCGGAAGAGTGGTTTGAGAAATACGGCGATCTTTTCAGTTTTAGCAGCGAACAGGAAGAGAAGCTGCGTGTCCGGAAGATGCATCTCGGACTGGTTGACGGCTTACGGGAAAATACCGGTCCGGCTGTTTCGCGGGAATATGTGAAAAGAGAAGATATTCCGGTCCCGCCGCGTATCCGCGCTGCGCTCCGTCCTTATCAGCGGGAAGGTTTTACATGGATGGCTCATTTGGCAGCGAATGGTTTTGGCGGTTGCTTGGCAGACGATATGGGATTGGGCAAGACTTTACAGACGATCACTTTGCTACAACATCTGTATGATCCGTCGGCCCCTGAAGTGCACCAAGTGGTGAAAACAGCGCTTCCCCCGGTTTCCATAGCTGATAAATTCGGGCAGTTTTCCCTTTTTGGGGATGAGGGAGATGCGATGCAGTCTGATTTTATAGTCCGTACGGCTGTGCCGGAAAAAGTACAGGCTTCGTTGGTTGTGGTGCCTGCTTCCCTGCTTCCGAACTGGAAGAGGGAGATACAGCGCTTTAGCTCGTTGCGGGTGTATGAGTATGCCGGTGAGCAGCGAAGCCGGGAGCCGTGGAAGAAGTTCGACCGTTATCCGGTTGTGCTGACGACCTACGGCCTTTTGCGGCGGGATATTGAATTGCTTGAAAATTATACCTTTAAATATGTGATACTGGATGAAAGCCAGAACATCAAGAACCCCGATTCGGTGTCTTATCATGCCGTTATCCGTCTGAAATGCGATAACCGGTTGGTGTTGACCGGCACTCCGATCGAAAATTCGTTGAAGGACTTGTGGGCGCAGTTCAACTTCATTAATTCCGGGCTATTGGGAACATTGGCTGATTTTAGGAACCGTTTTGTCAACCCGATCGTAAAAGAAGGCAACGAGCGTGCGCGGCAGCGGTTGCAACAGTTGATATCTCCGTTTTTACTGCGCCGCACCAAAGAGCAGGTTGCTCCCGAGTTGCCTGCATTGATGGAAGAGGTGGTCTATTGCGATATGCCGGAAGAGCAGCAGGGACTTTATAAGAAAGAGAAAAATACCTTGCGTAATTCCTTGCTTGAGGAATGGCATAAAAACAAGATTATTGCTCTGAACGGTATCACCCGCCTTCGCCAGCTTGCCAACCATCCCGGTATGATCCTGCCGGAATACACCGGAAGTTCCGGGAAGATGGAACAGGTATTGGAGGCCTATGAAACGCTGTTGAGCGAGGGGCATAAGGTCTTGATATTCTCATCGTTTGTCACGCATCTGAAATTGTTTGCCGCCGAGTTTGAGGCACGTGGCTGGAAATATGCCCTGCTGACCGGAAGCACTGTCGACCGGGAAAGCGAGATTGTCCGTTTCTCCCGCGACCGCGAAGTTTCCGCTTTCTTCATTTCCCTGAAAGCCGGTGGTGTGGGACTTAACCTGACGGAGGCCGATTATGTGTTCATCCTGGACCCCTGGTGGAACCCGGCAGCCGAAATGCAGGCCGAAAGCCGTGCACATCGTATCGGACAGCAGAAACAGGTATTCGTCTACCGCTTCATCACATCCGGCACGATAGAAGAGAAAATCCGTCAGCTCCAAGAACGCAAAAGCGCCCTATCCGACCGCTTCATCACCGAAAACGACCCGTTGGAACAGTTGACGGACGAGGAGTGGAAGGAGTTGATATAGAAAAAAGTATGAAACAATATTATCTGGATATAATGTAAATATCACTATCTTTGCGTATATCATCGCATGATATAGTGAAGGAGATACGAGAAGATTATTTTATCCAGTTTGTGCAAATAATATGAAAAAGCTACTACTTTTCTTGTGTTTTTTATTTATTCGCCAGGCCATCTATCCGGTCTATTTTAAGCATCTCGGCATGAGTGACGGCTTGTCGCAGGTTTCCGTTATGTCTATTTATCAGGATCAGTTGGGGCGAATGTGGTTTGGAACACGTGAGGGTGTTAGCATCTATGACGGGGAGCGGATGCGGGTGTATAAAGGTTGGGAGAATTTAGATCCGGAAAGCTCTATAAATGTTTTGCTTGGACACGAATGCGATCATCTTGTAGGTAACAGGCAGGGGGATATATTCTTTAGGGCATGTGATTCTTTGGTAAGATATGATATCCGGGAAGAGAAGTTTTATGTGGTTGGGAGTTATAAAGCCAAAACGGTAACTTCTTCAGACGGGGATGTATGGACAGGCTATGGAAATATGATATGCCGATATGATGACAAAGGGGATAGCTTACAGCTTTGCATAAAAGAAAATATTCCGGATATTTCCTGTCTCCAGATTGCAAAAAAGAAGATTTGGATAGGTACGTATGAAGGATTATATGTAATTGAGGAGGGGAAAAAGGTTCGTTGCCTGATAGATGGACCGGAGTTCTATCGTTTATTTGAAAGTTCTACGGGAGAGATATGGGCCGGTTGCCGTACCGGAGGGCTATATAGGATAACACCGGATGAGAAAATAACTTGGTATTCGGATACAAATCCGGCGCCTTATCATGTGGAGAGCAGCCAGATAAGGGGTTTTGCCGAAGACCGGTTTGGCAATATCTGGTTCGGTACGTTCATGGGATTACATAAATATAATCCCTATACGGATCAGTTTACAGTATATCAACGGGACCATTTGCCGGGTAGTTTGTCACATTCTTCCGTATTTTCAGTCTTTATAGATGCGCAGGAGACAATATGGGTGGGCACTTATTATGGAGGTGTAAACTATTTCAACCCGGAGAGGGAAATCTTTGCTCATTATACAGATAATCCTTTACGGAAAGAATGCCTGAATTATTCATTTGTCGGGCATTTAGCTGAAGATAAAGATGGAAATATCTGGATATGTACGGAAGGGGGAGGCCTGAATTTTATGGATCGTAAAACACGGACTTTCAAATATTTCACAGCCGGTCATCCTAATTCTGTATTACAAAATAATTTGAAAAGTATTGCATACGATGAAAAGCGGCACCGGCTGTATATCGGGACACATCATGGAGGGCTTTCCAGATATGATATAAGAACTGGTCTTTTTCATAATTACCTGAATGATTATGAAGAAGGAGATATGAAACCGGACGGCATTATTTTCCATACGATGATTCATAACGATAGACTGTATGTAAGTGCGATGAACGGGACGTTTGTGATGGATCTCGATACGGATAAATTCAAATGGTTATGCAGGAATGCCCAAAGTTTTACAATTGATAAAGAAGAAAATATATGGATTCTGATTGGTACGTCACTTATCCGCATGGAGCTGGCAAATCCTGATAATCAGAAAAATTATGCTCTCCCTCGATATGGTATCCAGTTTGAGCCAAAACGGATTATAACAACCCATGATGGGAATATTTATTGTGTTGTTTTGGGAGGCGGTTTATACCGGTATGATAAACAGGCTGATTCGTTTATCCATTATTCGCAAGGAAGTGGACATCTATTGAGCAATTATTGTTACAATGTTGCAGAAACAAATTCCGGAGAACTTTTGGTTACCAGTGATAAAGGGGTTACATTTCTGAATCCTTCCAACGGGAAGGCAAGGTTTGCCACATTGGGGGCAAACCTGCCTATCACTTCTATTGCGGATGGATGTGGTATTTTGGTGTGCCGGAATAATGAATTGTTTGTTGGAGGCAATGATGGGCTTACATCTTTTTACCAGGAAGATTTGGATAAGAAAGAAAAAAATTATTCTTTATATTTTTCAGAACTGTATATCCATAATAAAAGAATATATCCGGGGGCGGTTTCGGGCGACATCCTGAAAGAGGCATTTCCGTTTAGTGAGTCTATTCATCTGAATCATGGGCAAAACAACTTGATTATAAATTTTGCTACTACAAACTATATTGATATTCAGAAGAATAATGAATATCAGTATAAATTGATCGGATTTGATAAAGATTGGGTTTCTTCTTCGTCTTCGAGTATTTATTATACGAATTTGGACCCTGGGAAATATACGTTACAGGTTCGTGAAAAAAATCTGTCTCAACATTTGATGAACAGGCGTGAAATATCTTTAGATATCCGGATTGCCCAGCCTTGGTATAATACGGGGTGGGCATGGGCTTTGTATGTCCTGACAACTTTTACAATTACTTATTTGACTGTACGAACTGTAAATGCACGGCGGAAGTTGGCTTTATCTCTTCAAAAAGAAAGGGAGGAAAAAGAACGTAATGAAGAACTGAACCAGGCGAAATTGCGTTTCTTTACCAACATCAGCCATGAATTCAGGACTCCGCTTACGCTTATTATCAGTCAGATAGATATGCTTTTCCAAAGTTCTTCACTCCCTCCGACTTTGTATAACCGGATTATCAAAATCAGTAAAAATGCAAACCGGATGCGGAATATGATTTCCGAACTGTTGGAGTTCCGGAAGTTGGAGCAGAACTATGTTTCGTTGCATGTATGTGAACAGAACCTGATTCCTTTCTTGAAGGATATTTATCTGTCTTATTGTGAATTGTCCGTTCAACAGACAATTACATTTAATTTCAACACAGAAGAGGATGATATTCTGTTATGGTTTGATTCGAATCAATTGCAGAAAGTGTTTTATAATCTTTTATCCAATGCTTTTAAATATACGAAACCCGGGGGAGTTGTTGAGCTGTATATCTCTTCAAATGATAATGATGTTAAGATTAAAGTGATCGATACGGGTATCGGTCTTTCGGCTGAGGATGTGTCCCATATTTTTGATCGTTTCTATCAGGCAGAAAACGGAAAGCAGCTTTCCAATTCCAATCCGGGTACTGGACTCGGACTGGCGTTAAGCAAAAATATAGTCAATCTTCATCATGGAGATATTACGGTGCAAAGTCAATTAGGGTATGGAACGATTTTTACAATTACGTTATTAAAAGGAAGATCGCATTTTGAAAATGATAAAAGCACGATTCTTTTGGAAAGTGTGGAGGAGCCTGTGATAAAGGGAGAATCACTGCCGGACTCTATTTCTCCGGAAGAATATGAAGAAATAAACAATGCTTTCCCTGACTTGAAGTCTGGCTCTTATAAGATTTTGATCGTTGAAGATAATGAGGAGTTGTTACAGATATTAAATACATTGTTTATTCCGTTTTATCAGGTAATATTAGCCCGGAACGGGCAAGAAGGGTTGCAGATGGCAAATGAAGAAAAGCCGGACCTGGTGGTCAGTGACGTTATGATGCCCCTGATGAGCGGTATGGAGATGTGTATGAAGATCAAAAATAATATCGATCTCTGCCATATTCCTGTTGTCCTGTTGACTGCTCTTGATTCGGTCGAGTATAATATAGAAGGACTTCAGCAGGGGGCGGATGATTATATCAGTAAGCCTTTCCACGCAAAAGTTTTATTGATGCGTTGTAATAACTTGATCCGGAACCGTCTGTTGCTGAAATCCAGATTGACCAAGCAGGTCGATTTTGATGTACAGTTGTTGGCTTCCACTTCCTTGGATCAAGAGTTATTGAATCATCTCGTTGAGGTTGTTGATAAATGTATGGGAGAACCGGATTTTGATGTAAATGTTCTTGCCAGGGAGTTGAATATGGGGCGTAGTTCTTTCTTTACAAAAATCAAGAACCTTACCGGCATGACGCCAAGTGAGTTTATACAAAATCAACGTATTAAACGTGCGGCAACTTTGTTGCGGGAACGGCCGGATATGTTGGTAAGTGAAATCTCGGATCAACTTGGATTTGTCTCTACCGTATATTTCAGCCGTTGCTTTAAAGCGAAATTCGGAATTTCACCTGCCCAATTCCGGAAAAAAGACAGCTAAAAATAGGCGTTATTCACTAAGCGTTTATATTCAAACAGTTAATTCTTCTATTTGGACTGTGTGTGCATAAGAAACGGACGCTCTGTATAGGTCCGCTTTTTTATGTCCCGCTACATTTGCCTCCAGAGATTAGCAAAATTTATTAATCTAAATCTACTATTTATGATGAATGATTTAAACATTCCTTTCTTTAGGAAAACGATGTTTGCAGGAGTAGCCACACTATTCTTGTCAACAGGAGTTACCCAGGCCAATCCGGTTAGTGCCGGGGAGGATACAGCGGAAAAACACGTGATGACGTCATCTCAGCAATCGAAAGTGACAATTACGGGAACAGTTAAAGACGTACTCGGTCCGGTAATCGGGGCGAATGTTGTGGAAAAGGGGACTACAAACGGAACGGTTACGGATATGGAAGGCCGTTTCTCTTTGCAGGTATCTCCGGATGCCATATTGACCATTTCCTATATTGGTTATGTGGATCAAACGATACCGGTGAATGGCAAGAGTGTGGTCTCGGTTTTGTTAAAAGAAGATTTCCAAGCATTGGACGAGGTGGTTGTCGTTGGATACGGAACGCAGAAAAAGGTGAATATGACCGGTTCGGTCGCTTCGGTAGACATGAGCAAAATGGTGGATAGCCGTCCGATCACATCTCTTTCTGCCGGGCTTGCCGGTATGGCGGCGGGTGTTTCTGTCACAGCCGGCAGTGGAGGTCGGCCGGGTAATGATGGTGCGACGATCCGTGTACGCGGCCAGGGAACACTGAATGATTCCAATCCGTTGGTGATCATCGACGGAGTGGAAGCCAGCATGAACAATATCAACCCGCAGGATGTTGAAAGCATCTCGGTATTGAAAGATGCGGCTTCGTCAGCCATTTATGGATCCCGTGCCGCTAACGGTGTTATTTTGATCACTACCCGTAAGGGAAAATCAGGTGAAGCAAAAATATCTTATAACGGTTACGTCACCATGCAGAAAGTGGCGTACCGTATCGACTTGGTCTCCAATTATGCCGATTATATGGAACTGTATAACGAAGGACAACTCAATAGTGATCTCCCCGCTATTTTCAGCCAAGAGAAAATCGACGAGTGGCGGGCTGCCGGTGACAGCGATCCTGTCAAATATCCGAACTCCGACTGGCAGGATGCTCTTTTCCAGACCGGATGGATGCAAAACCATACGATCAATATCAATGGAGGTTCTGACAAGATCCATTATTATATTTCCGGCAATTATATGAACAACCCGGGTGTCATGGAAAATTCCGGGTACGAACGTTACAGTGCCCGTGTCAATTTGGATGCAGAAGTCAAAGATTGGTTCACGATCGGTGTCAATGCCTATGGGATTCGGGGGAAAGAAGAGTTAGGGTTGTTGAAGACCGAATCGAATGATAATTTCTATACTTATATGCAAGCCACTACGCCAGGTATTTGTTATCAAGCGCCTGATGGTCGGTATGGTGGTGTAAATAATCCGGAAGATGACCCGCAGAGTAGCTCCAACAATGTCTTGAAGATGTTGAACGACGTCAAAGGAAACCGTACAACCAATAATATCGTTTCCCGCTTTTATGCCCAGTTGAGGCCGTTGAAGGGGCTGACGATCGAGGGGTCTTATACCTACGCTTTTTCCGACCAGTTCCTGTATCAACAGCCGGTCTTCCATGATCTGTGGAATTTGTATGACAATACGCTACAGATTGCCGGAACCGGAGTTACGAAGGTAATCAACCGTAATAATAAGACTGTTCGCAACAACATGGACGGATTGATTAAATATGAAACCAGTATCAACCGGTTGAATATCCAAGCGACAGTTGGTGCCAGCCAGGAATCCTACCGTAATAATTGGTTTGAAGCTTCCAGAGAAAAGTTGACCTCTTCGGAATTGACGGAGTTAAATGCTGCCACTGCCAACGCTACGGCAACAGGAACCTACTCCGATTGGTCTATGCGTTCATTCTTCGGGCGAATCAATCTGAATTGGAATGAGAAATATCTGTTGGAAGCCAATCTTCGTGCTGATGCCTCTTCCCGTTTTGCAAAGAAGTACCGTTGGGGCTATTTCCCTTCTTTTTCGTTAGGTTGGCGCATGGAACAGGAAGCTTTCATGAAAGATATTTCATGGCTTAACCAGTTAAAACTCCGTGCTTCGTATGGTTCGTTGGGAAACAATGCTGTGGGTAATTATGACTACCAGATGTATTACCAAGCATCTAATTATGTTCTGAACGACGCTTTGCAGATCGGTATGGCACAACGCGCGCTTTCGAATGCAGCATTGACTTGGGAAACCTCTTATATCACGAATTTTGGTGTGGATTTCGCTTTATTCTCTAAATTGAGCGGGACCGTCGATGCTTTTGTCAAAAAGACCAAAGGGATTCTGATCGAATTGCCGGCGCCATTGGTACATGGTAATGCTACCGTTCCCAAATCCAACGCGGCCGAAGTCCGTAACCGGGGTGTTGAACTAAGTTTGAATTGGAATGATAAAGTTGGAGCTGTCAATTACTTCATCGGAGGAAATTTCTCATACGTCAAAAACAAAGTGACGAAATTTAAAGGAGAAGAAATGGCTCTTAATGGTACCAATATGATTCTTGAAGGAGAGCCGATCAATGTACAATATGTACTTTCTGTAGACCGGATCGTCCAAACGAAAGAAGATATGGCAATCGTGGAAGCTATGGAAGCCAACAATCCGGATGCTTTTAAACAATACAAGAAGCCGGAATATGGAGATTTTCTATATAAAGACATCGACGGGGATGGGTGTATCACGGATGACGATAAGATCAAAGTCGGAAACGGTACTAACCCGACGTTCACTTTCGGCTTTAATTTCGGTGCTAACTGGAAAGGGTGGGATTTCACTTGTATCTTGCAAGGTGCTACCGGATTGAAAACCTACTGGAGCGGATTGGACGGTGCCAGCTATTGGCCGCAGGTACGCCGGGGTAACCAGATCAACAAGACTATTGCAGACGGACGCTGGTATCCGGGCCGTACGGATGCAACCTATCCGCGCCTCCTGAACTATACGGACGGCCGGAATCGCGTGGCAAGCGACTTCTGGATACAGGATAAGTCTTATTTGAGGGTGAAGAACGTTCAGTTGGGATATACGGTGCCGAAACGTCTCTCCCAAAAGCTCCTGATTGAGAACTTCCGTTTATATGTCAGCATCGACAATGCCTTAACCTTTACAGGATATAAGGGATTGGATCCTGAAGTGTCGGGAACGAAATATCCGACTATGCGATTAACGACATTTGGTTTGAACCTTACATTTTAATTAGTTGAAGACATGAAAAAGATTATAATATATTTGACTGCAACACTTTTCTCCGTTATTACATTCACCGGTTGCTATGATTTGGAGACCTATCCGGGAGATAAGGTTAACGAAGGGACATTCTATAAAACCGATGAACATGCCCACCAGGGGTTGATGGGTATCTACGGCATGTTGCGCCTGAACGAGGCATATGGCTACCAGTTCTGTTTCGACCATTTGGGAGATATAGCCTACGGATATAACTATTATATGATGTATCTGGCGACCTATACTGACCGTGACGGAACGATTCAGGCTCATTGGCAGACCTATTATGACGGCATACATCGTGCCAACACCTTTATCCGTTCGGTAAGGGGAATGAACGGCATTATCTCCGAAGAACAGATCAATGTGTACGTGGCGGAAGCCAAGTTTCTCCGTGCGGTGTTCTATTTCACCTTAACCGACCTTTTCGGCGGTGTACCCTATTATGACGAGTCGACCAACGTCAATGAAGAGTTTATGAACTTGAAGAAGCCGAGAAGTAGTCTTGAAGAGGTACGTGCCCATATTCTGGAGGACCTGGATGAGGCGATCAAGTATCTTCCCGTCAATCATGCTGCCAGCGAATATGGGCGTGCTACCAAAGGTGCTGCCTACGCCCTGCGTGGTAAGGTGCATCTTTATGACAAGGAGTGGCAATCAGCTATCAACGATTTCGAGGAGATTGTCTATAACAAATCCGATAATTATGGGTATGCCCTCGATGACGATTATGCCCGTGTCTTCAAACTTTATAACGGAGCGAAAAGCCCGGAAACAGTCTTTTCAATCCAGAACAAGAGTGGTGTCGGTACGGAGTATGGTATGCAGATACAGGCCTTGATGGGTTGTCGTAGTGCTTACGGAAGTTGTTGGAATAATACGGTCCCCTCTACGCAATTGGTGGATATGTATGAATTCAAGGATGGCCGTCCATTCGATTGGGACGAGGTCTTCCCCGGCTATAACACTATGACACCCGATGAGCGCAAAGATCTTCTCAGCGTTGAGATGGATGGATCAGGGACTGTCGTAGGTATTCGTGAGGCAGATACCGCCAAGATACTGAGCGCTTATACTTGCCGCGATCCACGTCTGATGGCTACCGTGATCGTCCCTTATTCCCACTATATGGGGAACATTGGCCGGACAACCAATGTCGATCTGATCTTTGCCCTGGATCACAATCTGTCGGGTAATGCCAATGGTGGTACACTTCAGAACAATGCAGGTTGGGTCTCTTATCTCTATCGGAAATTCGTGACTGAAGGAGACCAGGGCGGTGCGATCAGTAATCGTCTGCATACGCCGTTCGCTTTCCCCTTGATTCGTTTTGCCGATGTCCTCTTGATGCTTTCGGAGGCCTATAATGAGGCGGGGCAGTTGGACAAAGCCGTGACCGAATTCAATAAAGTCCGTGCCCGTGTCGATATGCCGGGTTTGAACTCCGGTCCCGCGTGGATGGCTGTCAGTAACAAGGAGCAGATGGCAGAACGAATCCGCAAAGAACGCGCCGTAGAGTTTGCCGGAGAAGGACTTCGCTTCAGCGACTTGCGCCGTTGGGGATATGAGGTTGCCCGCAAAGCGCTTGATAATGTCGATGCCGTCAATATTTATGGCGAACTGATTTATACTCATCTATTTACTGAACGTGATATGCTTTGGCCTATACCAGGCGTAGAACGGGAACGGAATGAGGCGTTGACACAAAATCCGGGGTGGTAAGTTTCTTGAATCCCTTTAACTTATGTGTTTATGAGATTGATTAATTTATTGGGTTTATTTTCCCTTTTGTTCTTTTCTGCGGTGGAGGGGCAGAATCATTCTGTCCGGCAACTTGAAAAGGGGTTGCGCCAACATCCGAGGCTGCTTTTCTGCCAGCAGGAAGAACAGAAGGTCCGGGATTTGTTGGGCATGGAACCTCTATTAGACAGCTTATATGTTAGTTTGATGAAAGAGGCGGAGCGTTTATTGACAGTCCCTCTCCAGGAAGATCCCCGAGAGAAAATAAAAAATACGAAAGACATATTGTCTATCAGCCGTGAACAGGTCTATCGAATGGTTAACCTGTCTTTGGCTTACAGGCTTAGTGGTGACAAACGGTTTGCTGAAAAAGCAGAGAAAGAGTTGATCAATGTTTGTAATTATAAGGACTGGGACCCTGTTCACTATCTGGATGTGGCGGAAATGACAACGGCAGTTGCCATCGGTTACGACTGGCTATATGATGTGCTGACTCCTTCGACCAGGCAGTTAGTAGTCCATTCGATTAAAACAAAAGCGTTAGACATTGTTGTAGAAGAATATAAAACCGGGAATGCTGATTCTTGGGCGAAGCGAGAAACGAACTGGAATGTCGTATGCAATACCGGAATGGTATTAGGAGCTTTGGCTATTGAAGAACAGGAACCGGAACTGGCCAGGCATATCATCGGAGAGGCGGTAAAGTACGTTCCGAACTGCCTGAAGCATTTTGCACCGGATGGTGTTTGCTACGAGGGGCCTGCCTATTGGGGATATACGAACATGTATTTGTCCCTTTTGCTGAAAGCCTTGAATGATAATTTTGGAGAGGATTTCGGCTTGTCGGAAATGGAGGGAGTGGATAAAAGTGTCTTGTATTATATGCATAGTACGAGTCCTTCCGGTAAGATATTCAATTTTGCCAATTCCGGTAGTACGGCCCCGGCGGCAGAACCTATCTACTTTTATTTCAGTCAGGCTTTTAATCAGCCGGAAGCGGCGGCTTTTTATCGGAATGTCTTGTCGAAGACGGTACAAGGAGGAAATTATTTCAGATTTTATTTCCTTTCCATTCCCTGGTATGATACAGCCTCTTCGTCCGCGGATGTATTACCGAAGCTGAAAGTTTATAGAGGTATTAATGATATTGTCGTGTTCAACGGAGACCGGAATACGCCTAACAGCTTGTATCTGATCGCCAAGACCGGAGATCCCGATATGGCGCACCAGCAATTGGATATCGGTACTTTTATTGTGGAGACAAATGGGATCAGGTGGACGGACGATCTGGGGACCGATAATTATAGTTTACCCGGATTCTGGGATTATAAGCCGGACGGACAGCGTTGGAGCTATTTCAGAAATTCGAATTTCAGCCACAATACGTTGTCGATCGACCATAAGTTGCAAAACTCCGCCGGGATCGGCGAAATCAAAGAGCAGGACGATAAGGTAAACCAACCTTTTGTCACAATGGATATGAGCACTGCTTATGGCGGACAGAGCCGCTTTGTCTACCGGACATTCCGTATGCTCGACGATACTCGCATATTGGTTACGGACAGTGTCGGACTGGAGCGTCCGTCGCAATCTGTGCAATGGTCTGCGATTACTTCGGCGGATGTTGAATGTCAGGGGAATACGGCGATTCTCCGGAAAGACGGTAAATCTTTTTTCTTAAAGATCATTTCTCCTGCCAATGCTTCTTTTATGGCTAAAAGGGCCAGAAGAGATACGGAAGCAGAGAAACCGATAGAGGGATATACGGTTTTGTCGGCATCGGTATCGGGTAGCCCCATACAGGTAATCAAAGTTCTTCTGTCAGGAGAATAGAAGTGTAATTACATTAAAATAAAGAATATAAATATGTTGAAAATAAAGTATTTAATGGGTATGGCACTCAGTGTTACGTTGATTTCCTGTGGAGGGACAGGATGTGGATTTGTAGATGAGAATGTCGAATTTGCCCGTAAACAGATAGGAAAAGAAATCGAACTGATCGAAGCAAGCGGCAAGTTTATGAATCCGACTACGCTAAACCCTGATGGTTCCGTTTATTATTGTAATCTGGCGGACTGGCGTAGCGGTTTCTTTCCTGGCTCGGTTTGGTATTTATATGAACTGACAGGAGACAAGAGTTTATTGCCGATTGCTCGAAAGTACACGAAAGCGGTGGAAGAAGCCAAAAACATCAAATGGAATCATGATGTCGGCTTTATGATCTATTGCAGTTTTGGGAACGGTTTACGTTTGACGGGCGATCCGGACTACAAAGAGGTGATTGTTGAGGCGGCCCGTTCTTTGTCAACCCGCTTCCGGCCGGTAGCAGGGATTATCCAGTCGTGGAATGTGGATAGAGGATGGATTTCCGAACGGGGTTGGGAATGTCCGGTGATCATCGATAACATGATGAATCTGGAACTGTTGTTTGCCGCTACACGGCTATCCGGCGACTCGACTTTCTATAAAGTTGCCGTTTCTCATGCCGACCGGACGATGAAGGAACAGTATCGTCCGGATGGCAGTTGTTATCATGTGGTGGATTACAGTATGGAAGACGGTTCCGTGCGCAACCGCCATACGGCACAGGGATATGCGCATGAATCGGCTTGGAGCCGTGGACAGGCTTGGGGGATTTACGGTCTGACACTTTGCTACCGGGAAACAGGTGACCGGAAATATCTTGATCTGGCTTTAAAAGCGATCCGCTTCATGTTTAATCATAAGAATACGCCGGAAGACCTTGTCTTCTATTGGGATATGGATGCCCCTGATATACCGGACGATTACCGGGATGCTTCGGCTGCCGCTTGTATCGCTTCTGCTTTGTATGAAATCAGTACAATGGATGTGCCCGATCCGCAGACCTATAAGACGTATGCCGACCGGATTATGAAAAGCCTCGCTTCTCCGGCTTACCGGGCTAAATTGGGTACGAACGGGAATTTCCTGTTGATGCATTGTGTTGGAAGTATTCCGCATAATGGAGAAATAGATGTTCCATTGAATTATGCCGACTATTACTTCCTGGAGGCTTTGAAGCGGAAACGGGATATCGAACAAAAGGCGTTCTGAGCCATCTTTTAATTACATCTGCAAAAACGGTTTGCCCTGCAAGTGTAGGTAGGTCCGTATGGAATGGAATTTCTCCTATTTTATTATTTCAGCAATATTTTGTATATTTACAGCCTATTATGGCTTATAAGCGATTGCTATAAGGCCTCGGGATGATGCAATGAATTTGGATAGATATATATGAGACCAGAAGATATTACTGAACAGGACGAAAGCGAAGAAATAAAAGATACGGAAGGACAACCGGCTGCTGAAGGAAATACCGATGAAACGGTAGAGGCGGAGGCAAGTCAGGAAACACATTCGGAATATAAGATACCGGGAAAGTCGGAAAGCCGCGTATCTTATCATTTATCAGGCATGTATCAGGATTGGTTCCTCGATTATGCCTCCTATGTGATCCTGGAACGTGCCGTTCCGCATATCAATGACGGATTGAAACCCGTTCAGCGACGAATCCTGCATTCCATGAAACGCTTGGACGACGGACGTTACAACAAGGTAGCGAATATCGTCGGACACACCATGCAGTTCCACCCGCATGGCGACGCCTCCATTGGCGATGCATTGGTGCAGCTCGGACAAAAGGACCTTTTGATCGACTGCCAGGGAAACTGGGGTAATATTCTCACCGGTGACGGTGCGGCCGCTCCCCGTTACATCGAGGCACGTTTGTCGAAGTTCGCACTCGAAACGGTCTTTAATCCGAAAACAACCCTTTGGCAACTTTCTTACGACGGACGAAACAGGGAGCCGGTGACGCTTCCGGTCAAGTTCCCGCTGCTGCTGGCACAGGGTGTGGAAGGTATTGCTGTCGGTCTTTCTTCCAAAATATTACCGCATAACTTCAATGAATTGCTGGACGCTTCCATCGCTTACCTGCGGGGGGAAGAGTTTACGCTATATCCCGATTTCCAAACCGGCGGTTACATAGATGTAACGAAATACAACGACGGCGAACGGGGCGGCTCCGTAAAAGTGCGTGCCAAGATTACGAAGTTAGACAACAAGACGCTTGTTATCAGTGAAATCCCTTATGGGAAAACAACGTCTACCCTGATCGAATCTATTTTGAAAGCGAACGATAAGGGAAAGATCAAGATCAAGAAGGTGGACGATAATACGGCCCGCAATGTCGAAATCCTGGTGCATCTCGCTCCGGGCGTGTCATCCGATAAGACGATCGATGCCCTGTACGCCTTTACGGACTGTGAGATCAGTATTTCGCCGAACTGCTGTGTCATCATGGACAACAAGCCGCACTTCCTCACGGTAAGCGACGTGCTGAAACATTCGACGGACGACACGCTGCATCTGCTTCGTACCGAACTGGAAATCCAGAAAGGCGAACTGGAAGAATCGCTCTTCTTCGCCTCCCTTGAAAAGATATTCATCGAAGAACGTATTTATAAGGATAAGGAGTTTGAAGAGTCGAAAGATATGGATGAGGCAGTCGCCCACATCGACAAACGGCTCGAACCGTTCAAGCCGCAGTTTATCCGCGAGGTGACCCGCGACGATATCCTGAAACTGATGGAGATCAAGATGGGTCGTATCCTGAAGTTCAACACGGACAAATGTAATGCGACCATCGCCCAGTATAAGGAAGAGATTGCGAAGATCGAAGACCATCTGGCGCATATCGTGGATTATACGGTCGACTGGTTCATGATGCTGAAAGAAAAGTACGGAAAGAACTATCCGCGTATGACCGAAGTGCGCAACTTCGATACGATCGAAGCAACCAAAGTGGTGGAGGCCAACGAGAAACTCTATATCAACCGCGCCGAAGGCTTTATCGGGACAAGTCTCAAGAAAGACGAATATGTCTGCAACTGTTCCGATATCGACGATATCATCCTTTTCTACCGCAACGGAACCTACAAGATCGTGCGGGTGAGCGAAAAGATGTTTATCGGGAAAGACCTGCTCTACCTGAATGTCTTCAAGCGGAATGATAACCGGACGATATACAACGTGATCTATCGCGACGGAATCTACCGCGACGGACAAATCGGTTGCAACTATATCAAGCGTTTTGCCGTAACAGGTGTGACGCGTGACAGGGAATACGATATAACAAAGGGAACGAAAGAGTCCCGTATCCTGTATTTCAGTGCCAATGCCAATGGTGAGGCCGAGACGGTGAAGGTTATCCTGAAACCGAAACCCCGCCAGAGATTGCTGGTGTTCGAAAAGGATTTCAGTGAGGTGGTCATTAAGGGACGCGGCTCGATTGGGAATATCCTGACGAGAGCCGAGATACATAAGATCAGCCTGAAGCAGAAAGGCAGCTCTACGCTGGGTGGCCGTATGGTCTGGTTCGACCGGGATGTGCTGCGGTTGAACTACGACGGAAGAGGCGAGGAACTGGGTGAATTCCAGAGTGACGACCTGATCTTAGTGATTCTTCCGAATGGTGATTTCTATACGACGAACTTCGAGTTAAGCAATCATTACGAGGCTAATATCTTGAATATCGAAAAGTTTGATGCCAACAAAATCTGGACGGCTGCTCTTTACGATGCCGACCAGAAATACTTCTACCTGAAACGTTTCCAGCTTGAGGCCGGAAGCCGTAAGCAGAATTTCTTAGGTGAAAATCCGAAAAGCCGCCTGGTGTTGCTGACCGACGAGGCCTATCCGCGTATCGAAGTGGTATTCGGCGGACACGACTCTTTCCGTGAACCGCTGGTATTGGATGCGGAAGAGTTCATCGCCGTGAAAGGATTCAAAGCCAAAGGAAAACGCCTCTCGACCTTCGATATCGAGACGATCAACGAACTCGATCCTGTCCGCTTTGCCCCCGTAGTGCAACCGCAGCAGGAAAAGAACGAAGGCGATGACGATACGGATCTTGATCCTGATGCCGATAAAAGCAATTCGGATATCATCGATGAGATTACCGGACAAATGAAACTTTTTGATGAATAGTGTGCGTATGAAAAAGACTGCCTGTCTGATGTTCCTGTTTCTTTGGATGGCTTTGCCTCTCGTGGCACAGTCGGATGAAGAAGAAGTACCCCGCTCGATCAACGAGAGTACGATGGTCGGTATCGGTGGTTACAATTTGCGGGACACGTACCTTTCACCCAGTACGGACATCAACTATACCGGTTGGGTGGCGCGTATCCTCAACGAACGGATGAAGGTAGTCCGGTTGGCGGATTATAAGATTTCCCGCCAGCAGCTTATCAACGTCGAGTTCGGTTCTACCCGCAATGGTGCGGAGACGGCGAACGAATATGCCGGGTTTGTGGATTACAGCCTCGGCTATCATTACCGCTTCACGAACCTGTTGCCGGGACTGAAGGTGCTGACCGGCGCTTCCGCCCGTCTTTCGGGTGGTTTCATCTATAACACGCGCAACAGCAATAATCCGGTTTCAGGGAAGGGGGACTTTGATCTGAATCTGTCGGCAATGGCGATTTATAACTTTAAGATCAAGGAGTTTCCGCTTACTTTCCGCTATCAGGCGGAGATACCGTTTGCTGGTGTCCTCTTCTCGGTGCACAAAGGCGAACCTTATTATTTCCTGACGCAGGGCGGCTCGGACGGGATCGTACGGTTCAGTTCGTTCCACAATAAGTTTGCGATGAAAAACTATTTCACGCTCGACATACCGGTGTCGAACTTTACGCTCCGCATCGGCTATCTGAACAGTATGTACCGGACGGATGTGAACAGCATCAAGACGCATGTTCTCTCCAACTCGTTCATGATCGGGTTTGTAAAGGAATTTGTTTCTTTCGGTGGTAAGCGTTTGAAGAGTAACGCACACCGATACAGTAGTGCTTACTATTGAACTGTTTGAATGATGAAGATGAAAACAAGCATTACATATTATCTACTTCTTTTCTGCATCCTGTTTTCAGGATGTGAGGAAGCGACGAAATACAACTCGTCTCCCCGCGACAACTTCGAAGCGCTCTGGCGGATTATGGACGAAAACTACTGCTTTTTTGAGTATAAGAAAGTGGATTGGGACGAGGTGCACGATCGTTACAGCCTGCTTGTCAAGGATACGATGAACCAGTATGAGCTGTTTGATGTCCTCGGCAAAATGTTGGCGGAAGTGAAAGACGGACATACCAACTTGATTTCTTCCTTTGATATGTCCCGCTATTGGGCCTGGTACGAAGATTATCCGGCCAACTACTACAAGGAAATACAAGACAACTATCTCGGTACGGACTACAAGATTGCCGGCGGCATGAAATATAAACGTCTGGCGGACGATCAGATCGGCTATGTCTATTACGGTAGCTTCTCGAGTGGTGTCGGCGAGAATAACCTGGATTATATGTTCATGCATTTCAAGGAATGCAAGGGGTTGATCTTCGATGTGCGTGATAATGGCGGTGGCTCGATGACCTTTTCCGACCGTATCGCTTCCCGTTTCCTGGAAGAAAAGATGCTGACTTGCTATACGCAGTACAAGAAAGGCAACGGGCATAACGATTTCACCGAGCCGAACCCGGTCTATCTGTCTCCTTCGGACCGTCTCCGCTGGCCACGTCCGGTTATTGTCCTGACGAACCGCCATTCTTACAGTGCGACGAACGATTTTGTGAATGTGATGCGCCTCTTGCCGCAGGTTACGATCATGGGTGATCGTACGGGAGGGGGAAGCGGCCTGCCTTTCAGTTCGGAACTGCCGAACGGGTGGAGTGTTCGCTTCTCGGCATGTCCGGTGCTCGATGTCAATAAGCAGCACACGGAGTTCGGTATCGATCCGGATGTCAAAGTCTCAATTACGGGAGAAGACATAATGAAGGGACGTGATACGATCATAGATAGAGCGATCGAACTGTTGTTGGCAAAGGCCGATTCGATAGAAGCGGCTTCAAAAAGTAAAATCTCTTCCGCAGGCCTTGCATATTAGCATATTTTATTTACCTTTGCACTCGCAACGCGCCTGTGGTGTAATTGGTAGCCACGCCAGACTTAGGATCTGGTGTCGAGAGACGTGTAGGTTCGAGTCCTATCAGGCGCACGAAAAAACAAAAAAGAGCTTGTTCCGTTGGAGCAGGCTCTTTTTGTTTTATAGCAGTTCATTTCTTGCCAAGCGTGAAGGTCCTGACTCGTCAAGATCGCCTGCGAAATGGTATTGCAGCACTTCATGGGTTTATAGTGCCGTAAAGGAATGAATAACCCGGCAGATAGAATGAACGATGCGGGATGTGTGCCCCTTCCATACCTACCCGCTATTCATGTCACAGTCGTGAAACAAAAGAAATCCAACTGTAACATAGAAGGAAGACAGTTGTGACATAAAAGGAATACAGCCGTAACATGCAATAGAGGACCGCTGTTTATCCGTTATTGATTCACTATTTCTGAAATTGTAGCTATTGTAAAATGTATGTTAAGCTGGCAAGGCATTATTCTCTTGTTTAGTATATTTGCCGGATTGTTCCTATCTTTGTATCCTTGTCAAAATAGAGAGTAAGATGAAATATACCCGAATATATATTCTTTTGACAGTCTTGCTGCTGCTTACCGCCTGTGGAGGAAAGCAGGCGGGGGGAAAAGTGGTGACGGTGACGATAGAGCCGCAACGCTTTTTTGCCGAGAAGATTGCAGGAGATAAGTTTGCCATCCATTGTGTGGTTCCTTCCGGACAAAGTCCCGAAACCTACGATCCGACTCCGAAGCAAATGGTACAGATCGGACGGAGTGCCGCTTACCTGCAGATCGGTTATATCGGATTCGAGCAGGTGTGGATGCAGAAGATACGTGAGAATAATCCCGATCTGAAGATATTCGATGTTTCCCAGGGTATGCAGTTTATGAAGGATACGGAAGAAGAACACCAGCATGAAGGGCATGAGCACGAAGCCGGCGACGGACATCATCACCACCATGCAGGAGGTGTCGACCCGCATATCTGGAGTTCCATCGAAGGGGCGAAAGTGATAGCCTGGAATACGCTGAATGCCTTTATCGAGCTGGATAAAGAGAATACCGAATATTATTGGAAGAATTATAACGATCTGCTGGCCGAGATCGAAAAGACAGAAGCCGAGATCAGACTGCTGCTCGATCCGTTGACCGACCGTACGTTCATTATCTATCATCCGGCCCTGACCTATTTTGCCGCCGAGTTCGATCTTACCCAGCTTTGCATCGAAATGGACGGGAAGGAGCCTTCGCCTGCCCAGCTGAAACAGTTGGTTATGACAGCCAAGGAGCATCATACGAAGGTTGTCTTTATCCAGCAGGAGTTCGACCGGAAGAATGCCGAACTGATCGCAAAGGAGACCGGCTGCCGCCTGGTGGTCATCAATCCGCTGGATTATCATTGGAATACGGAAATGATTCATATAGCAAAAGCATTGGCTGATGGACAAACTGATTGACATAGAACATGTAACGGCTGCGTATGGCAATAAAACCGTCTTGCGCGACGTTTCCCTGACAATCTGGAAAGATGATTTCCTCGGGATTATAGGACCTAACGGAGGCGGGAAAACGACGCTTCTGAAGGTGATACTCGGCTTGCTGTCCCCCGTTTCCGGCACGATCCGTTTTTATGAGGACGGCAAGGCTGTCCCCTCTCTACGGATAGGCTATCTGCCCCAGCTGAATAATATCGATAAGAAGTTTCCTATCTCCGTGCGCGAGGTGATCGCTTCCGGACTTGCTTCGGAAAAGAAGCTTTTCCGTTCGTTCGATTCGGGCCAGAAGCAACGGGTGGAAGAGGTGATCGGCAAGATGGGGCTGGAAGAACTGGCTGGCCGCGCGATCGGCGAACTGTCCGGCGGGCAGTTACAACGGGTGTTGTTAGGACGCTCTATCGTTTCCCGTCCGCAGGTGTTGATACTGGATGAGCCGAACTCGTATGTGGACAAGCGTTTCGAGTCTCACTTCTATAAATTATTGGAAGAGATCAATAAAGAGAGCGCAATCATCCTGGTTTCGCACGATATCGGAACCGTATTGGCGATGGTAAAGAACATTGCCTGCGTAAATGAAACATTACATTACCATCCCGGCGCGGATGTGTCCGAGGAATGGTTGGGCGAGAAATATGCCTGCCCGATAGAGCTGATCGGACATGGTGACTTGCCTCACCGGGTTTTGAAAAAACACGAACATGAGTAACCTTTGTTGGATAAGCCTGCCGGAGATCGGATATATCGTCGGCATTGCAGTTATTATTTTCGGTATTACCGCCGTAAGGCAGAACCCATTCATCACGCGTGGACAGAAGATTCTTTGGATTCTGACTATCATCGTGTTGAACTGGATCGGCCTGCTGTTGTACTACTATACCTATTATATGAAGAATAAATGAAGAAGATATTGATTACCGGAGCAAGTGGTTTTATCGGCGGTTTCCTCGTAAAAGAGGCGCTCGACCGGGGCTATGAGACGTGGGCGGGAGTCCGCTCGACGAGTAGCCGTGCCAATCTGAAGGATGAACGGATTCATTTTATCGACCTGAAATATTCTGACCGGAAAGCGTTGACGGCCCAATTGGCTGACTTTGTCCGCGAGCATGGCGCCTGGGATTATGTGATCCATAATGCCGGGCTGACAAAGACGCTCGATAAACAAAACTTTTTCCGCATCAATGCCGGGAATACTGCCAATCTGATCGAAGCGCTCGCCGCATCCGGTTGTAAGCCGGAGAAGTTCCTGTTGATGAGCAGCCTGAGCAGTTACGGGCGTGGGGATGAGAAGACATTCCGACCGATCTCGCCGGACGATCCGCAATTGCCGGACACGGCTTATGGAAAGAGCAAGTTGGAGGCGGAAAACTACCTGCGGCAACAACCCTATTTCCCGTATGTCATCCTGCGTCCGACAGGCGTGTACGGGCCGGGCGAGAGGGATTATTTTGTGGAGATTAAAAGTGTGCAGTCCGGTTTCGACTTTACTGCCGGTCTTACGCCACAGCGCATTACCTTTATATATGTAAAAGATTTGGCTACCGTCGCTTTCCTGGCATTGGAGAACGAGGCTATCCGGAACCGCCATTATTTTGTGGCGGACGGTGATGTCTATACGGACGAGTCGTTTGCCCGGATGATACAGGAGATATTGCAGAAGAAGCATGTTTTGCGTGCCCGGATTCCGATGGGATTGGTGCATATTGCCTGCCTGTGCTCGGAATGGGTCGGCAGGCTGTTGAAGAAGAGCATGACGTTGAATACGGATAAATATATAATCCTGAAGCAGCGTAACTGGATTTGTGACGTTACGCCGCTTCAGAAAGAACTTGGCTTTGTTCCGGCTTATCCGCTACGTCGCGGGCTGGAAGAAAGTATCGAATGGTATAAGAAAGAAGGCTGGCTGTAGATGATCAGTCTGCCTTTCGTGCCATGACGATCCCTTCTGTTGAGAGAGCCGGACTACCTTTGTAGCTGATTTTGATAAACCCGGCCGCTTCCACGCTGAGGTTGTTGCTGGCATACACATTGAATATTCCGAAACCGGCCACTTCGCAAGATACGTCCTCCGCTTTCAGGTCATATGCCTTGACCCGGCCTTTTCCGGCCACTTCATAAGAAACTTTTTTGGCGGCTCCTCCCAGTTGGTAAGTGCCCGAACCCGCTACTTCGCACTCGAGTGTGCCGACGTTCAAGTCTTTGCCGTTGATGGTCGAACTTCCCGCTAAGCTGGTTGATAGTTTCTCCACCTCGATCCGGTCGTTGAGGTTGATTGTTCCAGAGCCGGCCACTGATATTTCCAGTTCTTCGGCCGTGTACGGGCCGTCCAGGTTAATCTCGGCTTTGCCGGCGAGACTGATCTCTTTCATCTTTTCGGAACTTGCCCGGACCGTAAATTCGGACGGCCAGATGAATTTCTCTTTATAAGCGTCTTTGAGCTTGATGACTAAAGTCTTGTCGCTTACATATACTTCGAGCATGTCATAGACATTGCGGTCTGTTGTAATCGACAAAGCGGCAGCCCCTTCCGCCTGTGCGTAATGGATTTTTCCCGTTGGGCAGGCTACGGACAGCTCGTCATATTCTTCGACAGGCACGTTTATGGTTTCCACCTTTCCGTCTCCCCTGATAATACGCGAACAACCGGACATCACAAAGAGGATGCACAAGAGCGCTAATAAAGATACTTTTGTTTTCATGTCTATTTTTCTTCTTCTACCGTTCCTTTTCCTATCACTTTTTGCTGTACGGCTGTCGGGCCTTTATAGCGGATATTACCTTTGCCGACAATCGTCGCTTTCAGGTTTTCAGTAGGATGAACCTGGGCGGAACCTTTACCGGTTATCTTACAGTTGACTTCGGGAACGGCAACGCCGAATGCCATGATTTCGCCGTCGGTCGTGATGCTGTAATCCGCTTCCCCGGCTTTTCCTGCCTTCAGGTTGATTGTACCGGAACCGTTGATGCTGCATTCCAGTTTGTCGGCCTGCAAATTGTTGACAACCATGTTGGCGCTGCCCGATACGTTCAGGTCGAGTTTGCCTATTTCGACTTTTTCCTTCAGCTGGACGAGGCAGTTGGAGTTTGCCTTGATCTTCAGTTCGTCACCGGTCAGCTTACTGTTAATCATGAAGTTTGCATTACCGGCGGCTTTTACTTCTTTCAGCCATTTGGAGTTGGTCTTGACGATGAACTTGGTGAAGTGGTCTACCTTGGCTCCTTTAAAGCTGACTGTCAGTTCGCGATCTTTTATGTCGATGTTGACGTAAGGATGGAGGTTCTCGTCTACTGTCACTTCGAGGTAAGGGGTTGCATCCGACTGTTCGTAGTTGAAATCGATCACTCCGTCTATCTTAATTGCGTTATAATCGCCTACGGTTATTTTCTTGGTCGAGAGTTTTCCGTTTCCTTTTACATGGTCTGCTGCCTGGACGGAGAAAAATATTCCCAGCAGGAAAGCAATCGCTAATAGTCCTTTTGTTTTCATGTACATCTTCTTTATATTATATTTTTAGACGCATCTGTCGCGCCCTGGTTACAAATGTAAAGAAATTATTTTATACGTTTGATATCTCCGGATCCAGTACTGCGGATATCGGCTCTGGGATATCCTTTATATTGGATATCGCCGCTTCCGGAGGTAGAAGCATCCAACGTTTCGGTTGCGTGCGCTTCAATGTCTCCACTGCCGCTCACCTTGCATTTCAGGTCTTTGACGACAAATCCGTATGCACTGATATCTCCGCTGCCCGTTACCTTATATACGCCGCTTTCCGCTTTCCCTTTTAGGTCCAGGTCGCCTGAGCCGGATATCGATGCTTCGATGTTCCGGCATGTCAGGTTGTTTGCTTTCATATCGCCGGACCCGCTGACTTTTATCTCGTATGTGTTTGCAATGCGTACCGGTTTGTTCAGGTAGATGTCCCCGGACCCGGATATATTCATTTTCAGGTCATCGCCGGTAAAATTATTTTGGAGTATAAAATCGACACATCCGCTTATTTTAACTTCTTCCAGCTTGGCCGAACTGCTGTTGATGATAAGTTTTGTCGGAAAGAGTCTGTCTTTGTTATTGGTCCGGATACTCAAACATCCGTTAGATACATTGATCTCCAGTTGCGAAAGCAGATTCTCGTCAATCGTGATTTGCAGAGATGATTTTCCTGCGTTCTGCATGTAGTTAAAGACCGGGCCTTTGTTTCCTCCTTTTGAAGAAAAGAAGTTATTTCCGTCTACGTTGATGTTCCCGCCGATACGGAGTTCGGTGTAGTCGGATATTTGGATATCTTTGGTAATGACAGTACCGTTGCCTTTTATATCTTTAGCATATCCGGCTGTTATACATAAAAAGAACAGAGTTGCTAACGTGATTAGTTTTGTTTTCATCGCTTCTTTAGTATTATGGTGATTAATTTTTCTTGATAGAACCTCCGCCGACAACGCTTTTGCTGAGTTCGGGGTCGCCTTCGTAGCGGATATGTCCGCCCCCGGCTATGCTGGCATCCAATTGTTCGGATGCAAAGACTTCGATATTACCACCGCCGGCAACGCTGCATTCCGCTTTTCTGACCGTGCAGCCAAAAGCGCTGATGTCTCCGCCTCCGGCAACGCTCATGCTGCCCCGTTCGGCTTCTCCTTTGAGTGTGATGTTACCGCTGCCTGCAACACTGCAATCCAGATTGTCCACTTTCAATTTCTTTGCATTCAGATCGCCTGACCCGGCAACACTGAATTCCACTTTACGCGCTTCCAGCGATTTGTCGAAGTTTACCGTGCTGCTTCCGGCAATGCTTACCTCTATTTTATCGACTTTGAGGAGGCTTGTCACAGTGAATTCACCGCTTCCGACAGCGCTTATCTCTTTCAGACTCCGTGAGTTTGTTTTTATTTCGCAAACAGTCGGTTGGAGGTTCAGGCTACGCGAAAATCCACTGCTTTTGGGCTGGATGATCAGTGTCTTGCCCTTTACCTTGATTTCAAGATTGGACAGGATGTTTTCGTCTACTGTTATTTTCAGGTAGGGCGAAGCGTTTGACTGTTCGTATTCGATATCCATTCTTCCGACATACGAGATTTCGTCGTAATCGGATATGGATATTTCTTTCGTCGTAATGTTCCCGTCACCTTTTATCGTATTCTTCTGGGCAAACCCGTTTGTAGCCATCAGCAGGATACTGGCGATAAAGTAAAATACTCTTGTTTTCATGTCTTATGCTTTTTTGTTCGTTTTCTTTTAAAGACGAACAGGGTGGGACGACGGTTGCATATATTCTTTATTATTTCTCAAATTAAATTTTCTTATATGCTGTACAACACAAATTAGCATTTTAACTATTGACAAATTCGGAAAAGCCCGTATCTTTGCATCGTGGTTTTTTCATAATAGTATTAGATTTAAGGTTAACAAAGTTGGTTAGGGGTTGTCGTGAGACAGCCTTTAATTGTTTATAGGGGTTTCTGCCGGTGCAGGAGCCTTTTTTTATCGGGATTACTCCGGTATTCGTCGGGATTTACCCGTTACCGGCCGTGTTTCTATTGCGTAAGTGACTCGCTGACCGTAGTTTTGCAGCAAATTAAAATGATATGAGTATGGAAACAAATCAACAGGGAAATTTTTACAGAGGTGGCTTCCCTCACCACAAGAGACTGAATACACTTGCAACTGCTGCTGTATTTATTATAGTCGGCTTGCTTTATCTCGGAAGGAATTTCGGGCTGATCGATTCTTATCTTTTCGATATTTTAGTGTCGTGGCAGATGTTGCTGGTTGTGGTTGGTGTCGTGAACCTGATTAAGCGGCATTTTATAGGTGGTTTTGTTACGATCGCTATCGGTGTTTATTTTTTGTTACCCGAAATAACCAGTATGGGGAGGGAGTGGGACAACGCATTTTGGCCGATCTTTCTCATTGCAACAGGACTCATGATTCTTTTTAAGCCGCGACATCATGCCTCCCGTCGCCGTTGGGACGGAAGGACGGAATATGCCAAAGAGGTTTACAGCTCGCAAGACGGGTATGTGGTTTCGGATAATACGTTTGGTTCCGTCCGGCAGATTGTATTGGACCCAGTCTTTAGAGGGGCGCGGATTAAAAATACATTCGGCGGGACTATCCTGGACCTGCGCCGGACACGGCTGGAAGCTGCACAGACTGCAATAGACGTGGACTGTACCTTTGGCGGAGTCGAGATTTATTTGCCCTCGGACTGGAACTTGCAAACGCAGATCGATGCTCTTATCGGCGGGTGTGACGATAAGCGATATAACACATCTATAGAAATAGACAGGGAACACGTACTCTTAGTAAGAGGAAGAGTCTCTTTCGGAGGTATCGAGTTTAAAAGTTGATTTATGCAAACGCATCCATTTATAGAATCGGTCGTTAACCGCATAATAGGGATTACCCTGGCGGTAGTGGCATGGATGGTTTATGCATGGCTCCTGTTTTGCTATGGGCAGGAGGGGTTGTGGAATGCCTGCTTAGATGGTCTGGTTTCTGTCGGATTGTTGGCTGTGGCGGGTTTCCTGTATGGATATGTCGACGGAACTATCCATGCCTTGCAGATACGGGTTGCACTGGTAGTGTTGGTTCAGGCAATCAGCCTGGCCGGGGCATTCGAACTGCAAGTGCTACTGGAACAGGGAACTACCGATGATTTTGTCCACACGATACCCCTTCGCCTGGTTTTCGGCATCTTATGCTGGATCGTCCTGCTGCAATGGTACCGGATGAACCGGACTGATGACCAGGAGTTTGAAGAGGCTTCTGAAATAGAAACGGCAGAACCGGCGCAGGCCGAAGAGGCTTTCCTGGACCGGGTTTCCGTGAAAGACGGCTCCCGCATCCATATCATTCATCTGGATGAACTGTTATACCTGCAGGCCGGAGGCGATTATGTCACGCTCTTTACCCCGGATGGGCAATTCGTGAAAGAGCAGACGATGAAATATTTTGAGACACACCTTCCTCCTACGGTATTTGTGCGGATTCATCGTTCCTGTATCGTCAATACCGAACAGATTCTGCGGGTGGAACTGTTCGGAAAAGAAAATTACCAGGTCCGGCTTAAAAACGGCGTTTGCCTGCGGGCAAGCAATGGCGGTTACAAGCTCCTGAAAGAACGTCTTTCCCTCTGATTTGGGACTGTAAAAGTGTTAATTTTAGCAGAATTTGACGCCTTTGTATTAAGTTTTGAGCTTTGTAACACTTTTTGTCGAAAAGAGGCTTCGAGCTTAACAAATATTGTCTGCAAAAGGCTTGACAAAAGGGCTTAACGCCTGTATCTTTGCATTGTGGTTTTTTCATAATAGTATTAGATTTAAGGTTAACAAAGTTGGTTAGGGGTTGTCGTGAGACAGCCTTTAAT
>QWCH01001877.1_pt1 | contig 29325 bp, 37 predicted proteins | sample 1972671 | NCBI WGS metagenome assembly QWCH01 (sample SAMN09866713, study PRJNA288562) | Human gut metagenome isolate term3_stool, whole genome shotgun sequencing... | isolation source: gut | host: Homo sapiens | place: USA: California
AATTTTCGAAAGAACCCTTTTGTATCCGGCAAACGGATATGAATTTTCATTGTTTAAAATTTCGACATCGATGTCGTATTCATCTGCCCACATGTCGAATCCTTTTTTATCAAGCATATTTTCTCCTTTTTAATAATTATATTCACATTCATAAAATTATTCTATATATAAAATTGTAAATGTAAATGTACGCGTTGTAGCGGGACGGCATACGTTGTGACGTAAGGAACAACGATGTCCTCCCGCCATATATCAGACCTATACAATTTGGAACATCATCAACAACGCTGAGCTAATAAAATATAGTAACAAAAAAACCCAAACCAATTTTCGCAATGCGTGTTTTCAAAAATTTGCTCCATTCATTTTCCACATTGGCGGCGATACACCTTTTTATCTCATCTCACGACAAAATCATAGATTTCTGTTCGATGGATAAAAAACTGGTCGCCGCTACGGGCGGTGTTGAAAATTTATACAATGAAATATCTTGTACATGTGTGTTTATCTATATCTCATGCGTCGGGATGTGACCCGACGCTACAAGCAATGTCATCTCATACAACAATAAAACACATACATTAAAATATTTTCACATTGTCATATTTACGTCGTATAAAACATTTACGATTTATAAATTCACCATCATTGTGTGTTTCCCATGCATCTTTTATTTAAAAATTCTGCACAACCCCCGCCGTATTTGCGATGATAATTTGATGAGAAACGGTTGTATGGAGTGTTTTCGGAGTGAGGCATATTGCAAAATATGTCGCAGCGACAAAAACACGGAATCAACCGTTTATTGCAAATATTAAACACATTTTTCATCAATAAATAATCAAATTTGCAAGGAATTTTCGATGAGAAACGCTTAGATGAAAGATTTTAGGAGCGAGACGTACAATACATCTATAGCCATAAGATATTTCATCCAAACTCAGCCATCACCTAAATTTGCGATGATATTTTGATGAGATGCGACGTAAACTCAATTTTTGATTGCGCAGGTGTGCTCATTTGCACTCCGAGCAATCAAATAATTGAAGTTTGCAAGCAGATCGCAAAATAGCGCGCAAATTACTGCAAATTAGACAGTAAGTATCTCTCTTTTCCTACCGTCTTCTTCCCATATTCAATCGCTCCTACCGGACATTTAGAAATGCAAGCACAGCAGTGTGTGCAGTTTCCGTTCCATACGGGGTGACCGTCTTTGTAGGAGATGTTATTTAATACACAGACTTGCGCACAAAAGCCACACTTGATGCATTTATCGGTATAGTAAAACTTTTTGTCCTTTGTGATGAATTTAAAGAAAAAGCTGTTCACGAGACCGGACTCAATTTTTCCAATCAAATTCACTGTTTTTTCAGGAATTTCTTTTCCGCTCTTAATATATTCGCCTGTTTTTAAGATTTCAGCTTTCGCGGCTTCGACAATTTTTCGATTGGTTTCATCGGAATCTAAATCAAAAAGCATCAGATAATTTTCTGGCATCTTTATGCCGTAGAGCCCCTTGAAGTTGAGGCCGAGTTTTTTTGTGTTTGCTTTAATATATTTTATCGCATTTCCGAACGAGTCGCCGTAGTTCATGACGACATAGATGTCACGCGTTCCCTTAAATTCGCACTTTTGTAAGTACTCCGACAAAAATCTCGGCACACGCCAACTGTAAGTCGGACAAACGAGCACAAAAGGTTTTTCAGATTCAAAAGTTTGCTTCTCGCCGTTTTTTATGAAGTGAAATAGGTCGATTGCATCGTCCACCAAAATCTTTCTTAAATTATTCGCAATATACTCGCTGTTTTCGGTTCCTGAAAAATATAAAATCATAATTAGCTCCTTAATTTTATTCTTTCATATTATATACCCATTTTTGAAGTGCGAACACTGTGTATAAGAGCCATAAGTAGGCAATGAACGTGTGTTCACATTGACTTTTTCGCTTTTATCTGCTATACTATATTTAGATAATAAATTTTGGGTGGTAGGAGGGGTAAATTGAACATATTTTTAAAAATCAGTATTGTAATTTTATTCGGTGTCATCGGAGCAAAGATTGCTCGACGCTTGAATTTGCCGAATGTTACGGGCTACATCGTGATGGGTCTTCTTTTGGGTCCATCATTTTTTAATCTTGTCACGTCTGAAGCGGCACCGATTATTTCATTTGTAAATGAATTTGCACTCGGCATAATTGCATTTGCAATCGGTGGGGAATTTTTTCTTGAAGACTTGAAAAAGCTCGGAAAAGATATTTTTGTTATAACAATAATGGAAGTTGTTGGAGTTTTGCTCGTCGTTTTTAGTGCGATGTATTTTTTACTAAATCAATCTTTTGTGTTTTCAATCATCATTGCATCTATGTCGGCGGCGACAGCACCTGCCGGAACAGTCATGGTAATAAGACAATACAGAGCATACGGACCGCTTACAAAGACGATACTTCCGGTTGCGGCACTCGACGACGTTTTGGGAATTATGGCATTTGGAATTGCGCTTAGCCTTGCGAAACTTTCAATAGGTGCGGGCGACGTTTCGATTTTTGCAATGATATTTGACCCGGCGAAGGAAATAATACTTTCGATAGCACTAGGCGCGGTAATTGGAGTTGTATTCACATATATCGTGAAAAAACTGAAAAACAAAGAGGACATGCTCTGTGTTATAATACTCACGATTCTTGTGTCGACCGGAGCTGCGAACCATTTCGGACTTTCGCCGCTTCTAAGTAACATGATGGTTGGTGCGACGCTCGTAAATTTAAACAACAGAGCAGGCAGAGTGTTTGAAACTATAAACGATTTTGCACCGCCAATCAACCTTTTGTTCTTTACATTTGCCGGTGCGAGCCTCGATTTATCGGTCTTAGCATCGATCGGTGGACTCGGAATTGTGTATGCGTTCTCAAGAGCGGCAGGGAAAATTACCGGAGCAACTCTCGGGGCAAAAATGGTAAAAGCAGAGGAGACAATTGTGAAGTGGCTTGGACTTGCACTTCTTCCACAAGGTGGAATCTCAATCGGACTGTCGATGATCGTTGCAAGGGAGCTTCCAATGTACAGCAAAGAAATAATCACAGTTATACTATTCTCTGTATTGGTTTTTGAAATCTCGGGACCGATACTTGCGAAAATTTCTATAACAAAGGCCGGCGAAGTGAACGGTCTTGACGCGATAAAGGAGTCGGATAAGTAATGAAAGCATTGTTTTTGATATTAAATAAAACGGAAAAATTAAATGACGTGCTCGAAGCATATGTAAAAGTCGGCATCAAAGGAGCGACAGTTGTCGACTCGCAGGGCATGGGATCGGCGCTCAGTGAATCGAACTTGCCAATGTTTGGCGGATTTTTAAGAACGGTACTCGACAACAACAGACCGTTCAACAAAGTCATTTTCTCGGTTGTTAAAGACGAAGAAGTTTTAAACGACGCAATCGCTGCGGTAGAAGACATACTCGGCGACATGAGTAAGCCGGGCGTCGGACTGATGTTTGTTATGCCGGTCGACAGAGTAGTGGGCTGGACAAAATAAATATGTAAAAAAGAAGCTCTCACGTTGTGTGGGAGCTTTTTGTGTGCAATACTATTTTCCAAAATTCACTTCGAACAGTTCTTCAATGCTGTCGTAGTTGTCGTTGTAGATTGTCTTTAAATCGTTATTAAATTCGCCGTTTGAGTCGATTGTAATTTCTTTTTTCATCGGGTCGAGCTCATATTTGAATGCGAAAATATTTTTCAGGTAATTTATATCAAAGTAAAGAGTGCCGTCAATAATTTTGGCTTCGCCCGGATAATGTTTTTTGTATTGAACTTCCGAAAAGTCTTCGCCGGACAACACGGCATAATAACTAATATTGTAAATTTGATTGTAAGTCATATAAAAATCCTGCGTTTCAGGGAATGCACCGTAGAGAATCTCGTCGTCGCTGATTTTCTTTGTATAGTCGGTGATGAAATCGAGTGCCTTGTCGGCCTTGTATTTGCCTTCTTTCCAAAACTTTACATAAGCTTTGTTGAGCTCGTCGATATTAAAAAGTTTTCCGTCGGGAGAGTGCACCGCTCCGTACTCATTGCCGTCAATCGTAATTTTGTAATCACCTTCAGGATTCACTTCTTCTTTGTCATCTTCCGGCTCTTCCTCATCTTTTTGTTCGTCGATATCTTTAGTTTCTTTATCTTCAGCTACGTCATTTTTTGATTCATCGGTTGCCGTCTTGTCTTCTACTTTGTTTTCGCTAGTTTTTTCGCCACTCGGGCTTTTGCATGCCACAAAAAGTAGAGAAAAAACAATCAGCAATATAATAGACTTTTTCATATAAACCTCCTAATCGATTCGGTTAAAATTTTTGCCGAGCAATTTTTCGAGCATATTTTTGTTGCTTTTTGCCATAGTGCCGGTGAACGGAATCTCGTAAAGCATCTTTTTGCCGATGTGAAATAATGTAATGATAGCCTTTCTTGATTTCAAATCAACATTAAATTCGCCGATTTCATTCCAAGGCATAAGCACAAAATTGCCGTTCATGGTATTAGAAATTTCCTTTTCATATATGCCTTTTTCGCTAAAATATAAAATAAAAGATCTTGCACCGTCCATAGTGTAATATAATTTGCTCAATAATAACTTGAATAAACCGGTTTTGAAGTCATTACACTTTAGTGCAAATAGATAATTTTCAGTGTCGTTAAAATTTTCTTTAACCTTTTCAGCGACTTCGTTTGCAGTGTTCATTAATAAACCCATAATAATCCTCCTTATTTAAAAATAAAAACTTCCTTTATATCTCTCCCTAAAACTTTGCAAATCTTGTATGCGGTTTCAAGGGTCGGACTGATCGTGCCCGCCTCATAAGCCATAATGGACCTTCGCTTTAAATCCACAGCTTGAGCGAGCTTGTGCTGAGAAAGTCCGAGCTCTTTTCGAAATTCTGCAATTCTATTTTCAATCACAACATCCATATCAACAACCTCTTAAAATAAATTTATTTTGCATTTTTTAATTTTAATCTTTCTATAAAAATCTCATTCACAAATACACTCAAAAGCGCATACAATTTAAACGTTTTATAACTCAAAATATCCGTTGTATCAACGCCCACAACTCCGGACTGAAGCATTCCGAGTGCAATTAGAATGAAACCGGAAACCAAAGAAGCCAAGACAAATGAAGAAACGGCGTGTTTAAGCTTTTTGTTTTTTAAAAGCTCGATTAAAATGAAAATAAAAACGAAAATTCCCATAACAATCGGAAGGTAACTCGGCACTTCCACAAAAAACATAAGCACAAGTAAAATGTAATAAAATAATGCAGCTGCGTAAAACATTTTCCACCTTCTTTAAAAATTCATTCATCAAATGTTACATTTATAGTACATACGATGTTACATTTATAGTACCATAAGTGAAATCCGGTGTCAATAGTTTTTATAAAAAAGTGACTTAAAAATTTTAAGCCACTTTAGATTTTGATAATGATTGAAAAATGCAGTTGTTGAAAATTTTAAATTTTAAGTTTATAATATAAGTACGAATTGAAAACGAAAGTTTTGCGGGTGGTGCATTTATGCGCCACCCGATTTTTAGTTAACTGCATTTTTACTTACTCAACTTTACTAAGCTCAATTCTATTTCAGAAAATTTCCATTTTGAAAATAATTCAAATTAGCATTTATTTTCTATATTCATACTCTTCAAAATTCTTTTTCATAAGGAGTTTCCATTCATCCAGCACATCCGCCAAGCCTGATATGTCCATCTCTTCTTCAAGTACAAGCCTTTCTTTATCTTCTTTGATTACGGATATGAATTCTTTTTGAATCGCCTTGGTTCTCTTTAGAAGAGCATCTTCTCCAAGTAGTTCAAACATAGCTATCGAGTCAAGTATGGCTGCTCTGAATAGTGTATTCATAGATTCTCTGAGCTCCAACCGGGTAATTTCTTTTTTTGAAAAATTATTTATATCTACTTTAAGCGAGTTAAGATTTTTTATTGATGACAACAAAATTTCTTTCAAGTCCAATTTTTTAGCGGATATTTTTTCAATATGTGCAAGATGAGTCTCTTCATCAAGCCGCTCCTTTAACTCCTCGGCTGCCCAAGTGAACCTGTCAGGCTCATCGCTTTCTTCATATTTATTGTTTATAAAACTGAAAACATTGTTTTTATACTCAAGAAAGATAATCGCATGCTTATGGCCTTTAGAAATATTGACACCAAGCATATAGTTCTCGTCCGATTCTTTCAATATCTTAAGCACATCATCTTTAATGTGCTTTTTTTCAACAAACTCGTAGCCAATGCTATTTAAGTAGATATCAAATATTTCCTTTGACTGCAGCATTGGACCTGCTAAGTAAGTATCTCCATCTTTAAGTAAGATATAAGGCAAGTTAATTACCTTTGCAATCACGGAATCTTCCGTGTCAATTCCTTTTAAATACAAAAGATTTGCAATCGATGCATAAGAGCAGGACGAATTAAAATGCATGTATTTCATAAAATCTCCTTTGCCAATTAATCTAAATAATTCAGTATTTCTTTCCACTCATTCACCAAATCATCGAGTCGATATCTTGCATTTGCAGGACTTGTCGATGGCAGCTTCACGCCATCGAGCCCCAAATTTTTCTCGTGATACTTTTTATAATATTTATACGAAGTGCCTCCATTTAGAAAGACTTCTCTAATATCTGCACTTTCAATAATTTTGCTTAAATCCGATGCAACGACATTTTTTATGCTTGCATCGCTCGAGCCGATTATATCGCATTGGTAGATGGAGTCAAAGAGCGCAATTTTGTGCCTGGCTAAAAAGTCTTTGCGCTCATCAATATCACCACTTAACTCTTCTTTAAACAGAACTTCCATAACGTGCCAAAATCTATTTTGCGGATGCCCGTAAAAGAAGCCGTATTCACGAGTTTTGACCGATGGGAAAGAGCCAAGAATAAGAATTTTTGAGTCATCTCTATAAAAAGGCTCAAGTGGATGAATTATAGTTTTGTAATTGTCTTTTTTATGCAAAAAATCACACCCAATCGTAATAGATATAATTCATTTATATGTCTTCAATTATTTACCAACTACATCCACAATAACTAGTTCCGGCCTATTAAATATCCTCGGCACCCTTGTGGATTCACGGGCAAGGCCGCGGCTCACAATCATTTGTCCGTTCGGGAAGTCGTATTTGCCGCCGGCGTATTTCGGGAGCCAGCCTTCGTCGGGAGCAAAGACACCGTTTAGAATAAATGGGATTCTCCATTGACCGCCGTGTGCATGACCGCAAAGCACGAGATTGAAGTCGTATTTTAGGTAGCTTTCAATATAAGAAGGGCGGTGGGCGAGAAGGATTTTAAATAAATTGTCGTCCTTTTCTCTTTGAATTTTGTCAAGCTCCGAATAAAAATCTCCACTTTTTCCGGTGAAGCGCTCCTTGTCGGGGTCGTTAATGCCGCTCAAGCTGATTTTTTGATTTCCGATTTCGACATCCACACTTTCTCCGTCAAGCACAGAAATATTGTTTGCCCTTAGCCACGCGATCATTTCGTCGGATTGGCGGCTCCAATATTCGTGGTTTCCGGTCACATAGTAGCACGGATATTTCGGCGCAACGGCTTTTAGAAATATTTTTGTGTTTGTGTCGGGAATAATGTCATCAAAAATATCTCCACCCAAAAGAATTATGTCCGGTTTTTCTTTGTTCACCGCATTGATAAGCGTCTTTTGATTTTCACCGTATTTACATGAGTGCAGATCCGTAACGAGTGCAATGCGAACGGGGGAGTCGATTTTATCAGATTCAATTTTATATCTCACAATTTTCAGCCGCACGTCAAACGCAGATAGCATGAGGACTAATAAGATGAGAAGGGCGGCGATTAATTTGTATTTTTTCTTTATTTTCATATATTGCTCCGATTCTATTTCAGAATATTTCCAGAGTGGAACTATTTCTAAATAGATTATATCAAAAAAATACAAGCAATTCTATTTCAGAATATTTCGACAGCGGAACTATTTCTAAATAGGATTGCTTGCGATTAAAACAGCGTTAATAAATATCCGTCAATTGCTGCGACGGCGGTATACATAATTGTTGCTCTAAGGAAAGAGTCGATGTGTTTTCGCGGGTTTTGATAGAGTTCCTTTTGGGGAATTTTTGAGAATCGGATTCGCTTTGCATTTCTCCACCAAATAAGGTCTATAAAAACGAGATCGAAGATGTTTAACGCTTGCCCGAGTATGAAAAGCTTTAAAAAGTTGTGTGCGAAAATTCTGTCGCGAATGAAAAAGCCCATTATAAAGAAGAGCACCAGAAAGAGCACGAGGTTTGAAAAAAACGTGCCGCATACGTTTCGCTCTTTGAATTTTCCGTTGTATTCGTCGATTTCTCTTATTCGTTTTTGCACTTCGTTCGGATATGAATCGTAGCTCTTCAAATTCTTTTCGTCAGTGCCTGTGCCTAGATAGCATAGGATAAAAAACAATGAACATAAAATTATTATTTCTAAATATAGCATCGCCATTCGCTCCTTTTTTATAATTATAACACAAGCTGAGATTTTGTTTTAAAATTTTTGTACAAAAAAAGCACCTATAAATATAGATGCTAAGTTTGTAACTGACCGTGCATTATGGTCCTACATCAACATGCTCCAAATCTTTTTCCAAAATCCATCCGCAAATTTTGTAATCACCTTCGCACGCGGTTTCAACAAAGTACCAAATGTTTCCTTGTGCGTCGGTCTTTTTGTAGAGAGTTTCGACAAAGCCCAAGCTTATGTCTTCGCCTTTAATGATGTCCGGAGCGTTCTCGGTGGCGCCTTCTTTTATTGTGCCTTCAGGGTTTACTCCGAAAATTGCATTTGCGAGGTCGTAATCATCTTCATTTTTTAAATCTATCGCATCTGACGCTTCAACTTCGGTTCTCATTTTCGCCATTTTGTTTTCAAAAACTTCTCTTCCTGCAAGTCCAAATCCGTTTAACTTTAGCCCTGCAATCATTTCATTTTTGTTTAATGCAAGAGGTTCTTCGCTAAAATCCGCTTTTATTTTTCCGTCGACAATCTCAAAATTTGCGGCTTTCGAAATGCAGTAGCTATAAGTTTTTGGAATTTTACCTTCCGGTGTATTTTGCTCATTTGTAAGTTCATAGACAAGAATGAGTTCATAGCCGCTCTTTTCAGCATTTGCCAAGTCTTCTTCTGAAAGTTTTCTGTCGAAATAGTCGTATTTTTCTATGGCGGTAGTTTTAATAAAATCCTCGTTTTGAGAGTGGTTATCGGCAGCAGCTTTCGCATAATCCTCAAAATCTTTCAAAAAATCTTCGCTCAAATCGCTGAAATCATTGATTATTGTTTTGGAATTTTTCTCTTCAGCCGATTTATCGTCTTTTGCATTGTCCGAATTTGTTTCATCCGGATTTTTAGAATCCGTTTTTTCTTTTTCACCGACATTTTCGTGCGTGGTTTTTGTATCCTCCGTTGGGGCGGAGTTTTTGCAACCGAAGATAGGGAAGAGGAGCGCCATGAACATGATTAGCGTTATAATTAAAAATCTGTTTTTATTTTTTAATTTCATTTTATCTTCCTTATAAAAAAGATAGCCGCATATAAGCGGCTAATCTAAATTTTTTATTTTACCATAATGTCAACGAAGTTTGTGTAGTTATAATAATTTCTTGTGCCACCTGTTTTTTCGAATTTTATTTCGAGAAGTCTGACACCTGTGACGTCTAAATTTACATTTATTGGAAGTTGACCGCCGATTATATCATATGATTTTAAAAGTTTTCCGTCTCCGACAAAATCGACTTTAACTTCGTGTTCGGCTTCGTCCAATCCAAGAAGACCGGTCAAATTAGTATATTTTCCTTCTAAGTTGAAGTTTGCGAAACCGTCTTGCCCGATCAAAAATGATTCAAAGCTAATTCCGTTGTTATACTCTTTTCCTGCCAATTTAACGCTATTATTATCACCTTTTTTAGCGGTAACTCGAACTTTGCTTTTTGTAAACGGCGGCATTACTTCTGTCAAAACCTTTTGAGCTTCGCCGGTAATAACTTGTCCGTCACCCAAAAAAGCTGTTTTTGTGTTTTGGTCCCATTGAACTTGTTTGCCCAACGCTTCTCCAACCGCACGGATTGGAAGATATGTTGTTCCGTTATAGATGAACGGCTCAATTTTTTTGCCTGTTGAGTCCAAACCAAATTGAACTTCTCTTCCGTCAACAACAACTTTGATGTTGTCGTAAGCAACTTTGATGTTAACGAGTCTTGCAGAAGCAAGCACAACAGTTGAGAGTGCAAAAATAATGGCTAAAGCCGAAACAATTCTGAATTTTTTGTTCATAAAAATTTCCTCCTGATTAATATTAAGAACTTATCTTATATTTTAATTATATAATAAGTTGGAATATTTTTCAATAGTATTCAGCGATTTAAGTCAATAAATAAAATAAATATCATTTAATTTTTATATTAAAATTATTTTATGCTAATTTATTTTAATTTATATATTATAATTGCACGATATTTTAGCATAAATAAAAATAACTGTCGTGTTTTTTTGCTAAATACAATTATAAACAGCAGCTAATATGACTATATTTTTGAATCGATAGATATTTAAAAAAACTCCAATAAAAAAGCATCTAAAAAATAGATGCCAAGTTATTATTTATTTTTTAATTCCTCAATATTTTTATTCAGCCTGTCCAAAAGTTTTATAATAATAAAATTCTGCTCAATTAATCCCTGTCCATAGCTGAATTGTGCAGTTTTTGAAATCTTATACAGCTTTTTTATTTCCTCTACGTCCAACTCCTCCAATTTGTATTTCTCGACAAAGTCAAGAATTTTTTCATCTTCCGTTTTCTTTTCAAATAATCCCATAAATTCTCCTTTCAAAATATTTATACCCAAAAAAATCCGTGAGCGGAAACTCACGGATAGATTTAGAACAAGTTATATAGTTGTCCGAGCGGAACTTTGTCCACAGGTTCGCAGGTGATGAGCTCACCGTCGATGGTAACTTTATATGTTTCAGGGTCGACTTTGATGTTCGGCGTTTCTGAATTGAGCTTCATATCTTTTTTGCCAATATTTCTGCAGTTGTGAACCGGAAGAACGATTCTCTTTAGTCCGAGTTCTTCTTTTACACCGGATTCAAATGCAGCTTGAGATACAAATGTCATGCATGAGTTGCCGATGCCACCGCCGATTGCTGCAAACATTCTTCTGTAGATAATAGGTTGCGGTGTCGGAATTGAAGCATTCGGGTCACCTGACGGGGCCATCATGATGAGACCGTTTTTAAGAATTTGTTTTGGACGAACGCCGAAGAATTTCGGTTGCCACAAAACGAGGTCTGCGTGTTTGCCGACTTCGATTGAGCCGATATAGTCCGAAATACCGTGAGCAATAGCAGGGTTTATTGTGTATTTTGCAATATATCTCTTTGCTCTGAAGTTGTCGTTTCCATTTTCTTTGTCGACGTCAAGCGGACCGCGTTGATTTTTCATTTTTGATGCCGCTTGCCATGTTCTCATGACTACTTCGCCGACTCTTCCCATAGCTTGCGAGTCGGAAGACATAATTGAGAAAACCCCCATGTCTTGAAGCACGTCTTCAGCTGCAATTGTTTCAGGTCTGATTCTTGAATCTGCAAAAGCGACGTCTTCTTCGATTGTTTTATCGAGGTTGTGACAAACCATAACCATGTCCAAGTGTTCGTCGGATGTGTTTACTGTGAAAGGCATTGTCGGGTTAGTTGAAGCAGGGAATACATTTGCATGTCCTGCAGCAACAATTTGGTCAGGTGCGTGTCCGCCGCCGGCTCCTTCTGTGTGGAAGAAGTGGATTGCACGACCTGCAATTGCGTCGAGAGTGTCTTCGATTGTGCCGCCTTCGTTAAGTGTGTCTGTGTGAATTGCAACGGCAACGTCGTATTCATCTGCTGCTGAGAGACAGGTGTCGATGACGGCTCTTGTTGCACCCCAGTCCTCGTGAATCTTAAGTCCGCAAACACCAGCTTTTATTTGCTCAACGATTGGCTCCTTAGTCGAGCAATTTCCCTTGCCCAAAATGCCGATATTAATTGGATAGCCTTCCATCGATTTCAACATCGCTTCAATATGATTCGGTCCCGGCGTACAAGTTGTTGCATTTGTTCCATCTGCCGGACCGGTGCCTCCGCCGATCATGGTCGTCGTGCCCCCTGCAAGAGCAGTGTTTGCTTGGTCAGGGGAGATGAAGTGAATGTGCGTGTCGATTGCACCCGCTGTAACGATTAAGTTTTCGCCGGAAATAATTTCCGTGCTTGCACCGATAACAAGACCCGGATCGACATTGTCGTTCATGTCAGGGTTTCCGGATTTACCTATACCGGTAATGATACCGTCTCTGATTCCGATGTCCGCTTTGTAAATTCCGGTGTAGTCCAAAATGACTGCATTTGTAATAACTGTATCGCAAGTGCCGGATGCATAGCTTGCGGTCGAAGATTGGTTCATGCCGTCTCTTATAGTTTTGCCACCGCCGAATTGCGATTCATCGCCGTAGGTTGCGTAGTCTTTTTCTATTTCTATAATGATGTCCGTGTCGGCAAGTCTAATTTTGTCGCCGGTTGTCGGGCCGTACATGGCACCGTATTTTTGTCTTGAAATTCTGTATGCCATTATGCTTCCTCCTCATCAATATTAGCGTAACCTTTTTCAATTACTCTTTTCATAGCTTCTTCTTTTTTAATATCTTGAGTTACACCGTTTGTAAGTGAGTTAAATCCGATAACTCTTGCATTGCCGCCGATGTCAATAAGTTCAACTCTGTGAGTTTGGCCAGGTTCAAATCTGATAGCGTTTCCTGCCGGAATATTAAGTCTCTTTCCAAAAGCTTTTTTGCGATCAAATTTTAAATATCTGTTCACTTCAAAAAAATGAAAGTGTGAGCCGATTTGGACAGCTCTGTCGCCGATATTTGTAACCTCAATCTCAATTGCTTCGCTGCCTTCGTTTAAAATGATGTCCTCATCTTTATAAAAAATTTCTCCAGGTATCATAAAAGCCTCCTATACAATTGGTTGGTGAACAGTTACAAGCTTTGTTCCGTCAGGAAATGTCGCTTCGATTTGCACATCTTTAATCATTTCCGGAACACCTTCCATAACATCGTCTCTAGTTAAAATCTTTTTTCCTGCTTGCATTAAATCCGAAACAGTTTTGCCGTCACGAGCCATTTCGTAAAGCTCTGCACTTATAAGTGCAACTGATTCCGGATAATTCAATTTAAGTCCACGTTCCAAACGCTTTCTTGCAACTTCGCCCGCTGTAAAAATCATAAGGCGTTCAATATCTTTCGGTACTAAATGCATATCCTTCCCCCTCTTTCAATCAAATAATCTATAATTTCCTTCTCACATTCAATCAAATCTTGACCCATTCTCCCCAAAACTCTAATTTGAATGTCATTTCTAAAAGTTAAGCTTGCTCCACCTCGAAGTCCCCGCTTTTCACTGTGCTTTGCAATTATATCCCTTATGCGTGATAGATTTTCGTCGTTCTTAAAATTCACGACAACCATCGATAAAAAGTGGTCATAACCTTCCATCATGCCAAGCTCGCTCAAATGTTGTTCGCTCGGTCGTACGAGATTTTTTTCAGTGTAAATGAGTTTGCCGTCAAGCTTTACATCGAGAGATGTCTTGTAGCTTTTAAACTCAAAACACTCGCCTCTGCCGACTCTTCCTGCAACAAAGCAGTTTGAAAAAATAAGCCTTGCATCGTCTTTCAAATCAATCGACAAAGTTTCTCTGAAGTCCGAATTTTTATACAAAATCATCGGTAGCAGCTTAAAAATAAAGTCGGAGCCGGCGTCGCCCGTAATTTTTACATCCCTTGTTGCGTGACCGCCGTCAGGCATTTGATATACCTTTTCATAAGACTGCGAGCAAATCAAAACTTTGGAGTCTTTTTTTGCATAAAATTCTTCAGCTTGTCTGTCGCCCTCAAGAATGCCTGGACTCGAACTCATAATCATAACTTTTGCAAAATCTCGGTCGCGAAATGTGTGCATAACCATAAAAGGCGGTGATTTATAAACGTCTTTTAAAACTGTGCCTTCATCCTTTTTTTCAAACTCCAAATATAATTTGCTCGGTCGTGCAAATGTTTTTTTCATTATTTTAAGTCTTCTAACAAAACGTTTTTTCTAATCCAATCATAAACCTTGTCAAGGCCCTCGCCGTTTTTGAGATTTGTAAAAATGAACGGAAGATCGCCCCTTTGAGCTTTCGCATCTCTTTCCATGCCGTCGAGGTCGACTCCTACATAAGGTGCGAGGTCTTTTTTGTTTATGATGAGTAAATCGGATCTTGTGATTCCCGGACCGCCTTTGCGTGGAATATCTCCGCCCGCTGCAACATCGATAACAAAAACCGTTGCATCGGCAAGGTCAGGGCTGAAAGTTGCAGACAAATTGTCTCCACCGCTTTCGATGAAGACAATGTCGAGGTCGTTAAACTTCTTTGCGAGCTCTTCAACTGCTTCCAAGTTCATCGACACGTCATCTCTAATAGCAGTGTGTGGACAACCGCCCGTTTCAACGCCTTTGATTCTGTCGCTGTCAAGAATACCTTGATGCTTCAAAAAGTTTGCGTCTTCTTCTGTATAAATATCATTTGTAACAACTGCAACATTGTAATCTTTTTTAAATTCCTTAACCAATTGCTCGATTAAATGCGTTTTGCCGCAACCGACAGGACCTGCGACACCAATTTTGATATAATCCATATTTACCTCCTAAGACATATAAAGCCTTGAATATAAAATTTCATGTTGCATCGAAGCAACCTCAACTCCCGGATAAGAAGCAAAATAATACTCCTCGTCCAAATTTTCTATATTGATAACCAAGTCCATAATCAAATCGTGGACTTCGTATAAAATTCTTTGACCGTCAAACTGACTCATAGGAATTGTCTTGACAGCATTTGTAACCATCGCTTGTGCCATGTTAAACGCAAAACTGAGAAGACATGATTTCAAATCAATTTGAAGACTTGCCGTTATAAGTCCGTAACTCACAGCGTGATGAATGAGCACATTGTTGTCCTTGTGAAACTTTATGCACTCGTAATAATTTTCGGGCATGTCGACATTCATCCTGCCGACAGTTGAAATCAGCCTTGAGCCAAGCTTCTCCGAAGCCTCTCTCAGCTCCATTTGACTCTTCGCCGCTTGTAATCTGAGATTTAAAGAAAGAATCGCATCCAAATCGCCGTCCAAAAAATACTTATAAGAAAGATACGCCGCAACCAAATCATTATAATAAAAAGTGGTCGACAGATAATTTATCAAATATTCCTTGGTGTCGTCGGCATTTTTAATCAAATTGTGAAGCACATAAGTCTCCAAACCGTAGGAATGCGAATAAGAACCGATAGGGAACTGGCTGTCGTTCAGCTGCAGTAAAAGAAGCTCCTCTTGATACTTGTCTTTATTCATGGTGGTGGTCATGAGCGTGGTCGTGGTGATCGTGACTGTGTTCATGTTCATGATGATGATCGTGCTCATGGTCATGATCGTGTCCGACAGTTCCACCTTGTGGCAAAATTGCCATCAAATTGTTCTTAGGGAGCAACTTTTCCACAATTTTATACATAGTGATATTTTTAATATGGCTAAGCATTTCTTCAATCGTCTTTTCATAAGGAGTTATAAGTGACTTTTTGTCGTCGCTCCAATAGAGTTTTGCGTGACGATTTCCGATAACATAAGCCACATTTACCATCGATTCAAGGTCAGGCATGTGTACACACAAACACTCTTCTTCTTCAATGTTTATCGCATAAACAACATCACCTTCTCTGTAGATTATGTCGCCGTGCTTTATGCCGATTTTTCTGTCCTCTTCGGAAAGCTTCACGCCGAAATCCTTGCCGTCGAACTCAAATCTTTGAATTCTCTTGTGAGCATGATCAAAAGGCATGTCGAGCCAATTGATCTTTAAATTTTCTTCATTCAAATCAAAAACATTTCCAACTATTTTTTCAATAATCAAATTACTCACCTCATCTTATTTTCTCACCCTAATGATACCATATAATTGGCATAAAATCAACGGATAAAGCATGTTTAATAAAGTCCGCACATTGTGAAAAAACGATATAAAAAAATAAATGCAAGCAATTCAAAGCTTGAATTTTTAAAATCAAAGAATGGTTATGAGAGTAAAAATATTTAAAGGGAAAAGGAAAGAGAAAAATCGCAAACAAAAAGCGTGGTCTATGCCACGCTCTATTTATTCGCTATTTTATTTTCGTCGTCGTAAATCTTCTTTAAAGCTTTCATGTCTCCGTCGACAATGACATTCTCCGGCACATCAAAAACGCTAAGTGCATTTCTCCAAGTTTCCGCTTTGCCTTCTTTGGCCTTGTCGGTGAGCGGAATAATCATACCAGAAAAACTTTCAACTGGAATTTTTCTCTTAGAAAGCACCGTTTGCATCTTCTTCAAATTGTCCATAATATCTTCGAGACTTGGACTTTCCGCATACGATTCAAAATGTGCATCAACAGGGCTCGGCAAATCATCCGCATCGAAAATCTGGTCCACATGTAAATTATATCTATAATACTTTTCATCGCTCGGGCTAAGCCTGAGCTTGAAATCAAGTCCGTTCTCATTTGCGATTTCGTCGCTAAGTTTATTTAAAAAATCAACATATCTTCTGAAAGTATTTATTGTTCTGTCCCCGTAAGAATCGTATTTCAAGCGTCCCAAACTGTCAAAACTGAGCTCAAACTGCGAGTCGGGACTGTTTTTGTCCTGTAGTCTCACGACATACTTCGCATCTTTAAAATTGTAGAAAGCTCTTTCTTTTTGAAGCTCGAGGTCGGTGTAGTGCGTTTTTAAATAATCGTTCGCCGCTTTGTTTGCAAGGACCCTACTTATGGGATTGCCGAAAAAAGCAACCACAAAAAACAAAATAATTGCTACAAGGGTGCCTATTGAAGTGTAAATTAGAACTTTTTTCATTTTGAAACTCTCCTTGTACTATATTATAGCACAATGGATAGCGAAGAAAAAAGAGATCTGCAATGCGTCTCTCTTTATAAAATATTCAAGCTATTAAATTAACATTACTGAGTTTTCGCTTAATGTGCATTCGAAACTATAAACTTTTTTATCCATACAAATTATTTCACACTTGCTATGGCAATAAAATTCATCTTGGACTTGTTTTTTCTAAAAAACTTTATCATTTCAAATAATTGCCCGCGGTTGGCATCTAAGATCCCATTAGTTAAAATTTTTACCATACCAAAAAATCCTTCGTCCCTAATCATACCGGACCTTGAAAGCAAGGTCATCTTGCCAAAAATGCAGTCAGATTTTTCAAAGCCCGTTTGCTTATAAAAGTTTAGCCAGTCATTTTTTGTGTGGGGGACTGCAGGATTATAAATTACCCTTTGCAATTCTTTAACCAAGTCTGCATCTTCTTTTTCCAGCATAACATCGTGGGTCAAAAGCAAGCCGCCTTTTTTCAAAACCCTATAGTATTCTTTAAGGGCCATTCGCTTTTGACTGTCGCTTAGCATGGTGAGCATGGCCTCGTTAATTACTACATCAAAACTCTCATCTTTAAATGGAAGCTTTGTTGCATCTGCAACCATGACATCAACATATTGAGACAGTTTTTTCCTTGCAATATTTGCCTTGGCAGAAGCTATGGCTTTTTCATTTAAATCAACACCCACATTTTTATTTTTGTATTTTTTTGCAAAGTCCATTATATTGTCAGCTTCATTGCAGGCAACTTCCAAAATTTTTGGCGATTTTGAAAAATCAATTTTACTTACCAACCAATCAGTTGCATCAACTCCACCTGGGCGCAATCTCTTTTTGCCCAATCTCTTGAGTAAGAAATGTCCTGGCTCGCGTTTCACATTTTTTAAAATCATATTTCTGCTTATAATATCACTCCATTTTTTATTTGTTAGCTTATGCTAACTACTTTAATTATAAATTAATTTTGTAAATATTGTCAAGGCCAGAGAGATAATTTAATTTTAAAAAAGAAAAAACCAAGGCAAGTGGAAACCTCCACCCCTTGGTTTTTTGTTTACAAAATATTTTGCTTTATCGTTTATTTTTTTGCATCTCACAGTTTTATAAGTAATCTTGACCTACAAAACTTTTTTGACCATTATATATTCATCAGTCCTGTATTCTTCGACAAAGCCATTTTTTAAAAATAAATTTATGGATGGATTGTCAATTCCAATATCATCATAAAGCTCTTTGACTCCCTTTGACTTGGCAGTCTCGCAAAGGCTTTTTAAAGCAAAGTCGCCGTATCCCTTGCCCCGATATTTGGCATGGATAAGTATGGAGACCTTATTAATTTTATCTTCCTCATCGTAGCGATAGGACAAGTCCCCAACAAAATTATTATCCTCGTCCTTAATATAGGCATAAAATTTGCTATCGTCAAACATATAGCGATTGTACCACTCTTCCCACTTATCTTTTGGGAAGGGAATCGTGCCACCGTAAGCGTGGTTGTAGGCCATGGTCTCCTGGTCTTCCATCATCTCCTGCCTAAACCACAGGTCTTCCAACTTTGGTCTGTATATTTTCATAATCTTACCTCCAATTATTTTACTAGTATCAGTGCCATTTTAAATTTCGTCACCGCTGTTACATTGTGGCGGACGCCTTTCGGAAAGACGATTTGTTCGCCAGCCTTAATGCGATGAGTTTCATCTTTAACCATCATGTCAGCCTCGCCTTCAAGGGCAAAGATAAGTGCATCGCCAGGAGCTGTGTGGGGAGTGAGTCCTTCACCTGCGTCAAAGGCCATTAAGACAATCTTGAGATCATCGCGTGAGTATACATCGTAATTTGAAATCCCCCCGTCTAAATAAGTTATTACATCCTTGAGTGAAAAAACCTGTCCCATATTTTCTAATTTTAACATCTTGTCCTCCTTTTTATTATAAGAAATTTCCAACAAATAAGAATCCTCGTCTGCATAAATCGCATATGAATTTAGGTCGCCAGAAAAAATCGCCTGGTCGGCCGAAAGTTTGTGGTCGCCAATCCTGATGGATCCATCCAAATTTATATAAAGGCTCCTATTATCATAAAGCTCCTCACTAATATCGGTCCCCTTGGCCAGGCCAAAGAGGTAAATATTTATGTCGTCCCTCTTTGATAGGCTCAAAGATAAGGTGTGGCCAGCTTTGATGGGCAAGAGATCCTTATAAGAAAAAATTCCATTTTTATATCTGTCTTTCATATTACCTCTCTCATTTTCTTACCCATTTTTGCTAAAATTAAACGGCCTGTCACCTGTTGAGTACAGGTTACAAGCCGTGTAGTAAACGCGGTTATTTTGTCCGGGTTTGTGGGTGCATGTCAGTTTTTCTCTTAGTGCTTTAATCTTTTCTTTAAAATTTTTTATGTCCGGAAACTCCACAATTTCTCCCATAATAATCCTCCTTATTTTTTATAAAAATTAAGTCTTCGCCGATTAATTCATCGAGAAAATTCTCGCTTTTTCGGCGGCATACACCGTTTTCTCGAAATCTATAAGCGCCAATGCCATAGTGAGAATAAATAGAATAAATGCAAAAATTCCATAAAGGGGCAGGGCGGCAAAAATTTTGAGTTTAAAAAGTGCGGCGATACAGTAGGCGTACATACTGAACCAAAAGATTAAAAGCGCAGGGTCTTTCTTTGATTTTAATATAATCTTTTCTCTTTTTTCTATAAGCGTCATTATGAGTTTTACGAAAATGAAGAGCCACAACAAAACAAAAGCGATAGAGGAAAACCATTCATCGGTAATTTTGTTTAAAAAAAGTGCGACTGCGCTTGCGATGCCCACAAATAAAACTCCGCCCACGCCGATTAAAAGTGATTTTAAAACATTCACATTCGATTCGCCGTTTTTCTTCCAAGATTTTAAAGTCATATAAACAATTGCCGGCACTTCGAACATATATCCCAAAAAATTCACCCAAATTACACTCATAAACATATTGTGCGTGATGTCGAGAGTAATCGGGCGACCTTCCCACACCCAAAAACCACCGTTTAGCCTTATGGCTGCAACGTCGAGGAGCAAATCCATGCTCACGATGAGCCAACCGCTCAAAAGTGCAGTCATGAGATTTCCGAGCGAAAACTTCCTTGCAATTCTTAAAGCGCAAACTGTTATTCCTCCCCACATCAAACCTCCGAAAAATGGAAACTGATATGGCTCAAAACCGATACTTATGAAAAAATATTTGCTGTAGTGATAAATCCCGGTGAATCGAACCGCCAAAAGCTCCAAAGAAAAACCTGCGAGTGCGCCCGAAATCAAAAGCCCCAACTCGTTGTAATTCTTCTTTTTTAAAATGTCCGCAACCAAAATCAAAACTATAAAATAACACATAAGTTCAAATCCGTTTATCCAATTCATAGTGTGCGCCTCCGTAAAATTTAAATATGTATGCGCCGGCTCGCTCGCTTTAAAAGAGCGAGGCGATATATATTAATTATATCATAAACTATAATTAATAATCCATAGCGTTTTATACAAAAAACGGCTTCTAAGAATCGAACTTAAAAGCCGCCATATATATTTAATATTAATCTTATTTGTCAATCAAACTTACAGATTTCAAATGAAAATCTGATTTTAATTCCTTGAAAAATTCATCAATATCATAATTTTTATGAAAAGATAAAGTCGCCTCAACCACTGAAATGTAATCCATATCCTCATCGACAACATCCAGCTTTCTTACCTCGACACCCTCTTTTTTAGTGATATCAAGAAAAATGTCCTGCTCAAAATTATTTGTATCAAAAGTCAAGATATATGACTGTGTAGTTCTCTTATTAATAAAATCGCTGAATCCCTTCAAGGCTACCAAAGTTATTAGACAAATGATAGTTGCAAATATTGCTCCCGCATAATAACCGATTCCGACGGCAAGACCTATTGCTGCAGATAGCCATAAAGTTGCAGCTGTAGTAAGGCCTGAAACGCCATCCTTTTTTTGAAGAATAGTCCCGGCTCCTAAAAATCCGATTCCACTCACAACTTGACCTGCAATCCTTGCAACGTCTCTAGCTTTGTCACTTGAAATCTCTCCGATTGCATCCACACCTATAAGCATAATTAAACATGCTCCGACGCTGACAATGATGTGAGTTCTGAAACCTGCAGCCCTGTGCTTCATTTCTCTTTCTATACCAATAATAGCTCCGAGTGAAGCGGCTAAAAAAATTCTTAGTGCCACTAAAAATATATTCATAATCCTCTCCTTAAATTACATCTTCTTTTCGAATGTAAAACGCCAATATAAAGCGTACGCTTGCATTGAAAGGAAAGCGACAACAAGAAAAATAATTGTTAATTTATTTATGCCCATTAAACTAAAAATTAAAATCAAAGCTGCAAACATATAAATCATCATATCATATGCTCTAGCTTTGGATTTTTCTGCAATTAAAACATTTCTTTCGTCATTTTCATCAATCTCAATCTTTCTTACCAGTTCCTCATTATTTTTTAGAGAAAAATGCCTGATGATATTTTTCATAAAATGTCCGAAAAAACCGCATCCGATGGCAATCGATATATAAGAAATTATATTAATCATTTTATTTGGACTCAAATTATTTTTGTTAATTATAAATCCAAGTGCAATTAAACCAATTCCCAAAAATGTCAATGAAATATCTTTTATTATATTTTTATTGTTCATTTTGATCCTCCTCATAAATAAAAATCTCTTCAATCGTCAAGTTAAAAAATCTTGCAATCTTAAATGCCAAAATAATTGACGGATTATATCTTCCGTTTTCAAGTGATCCGATAGTCTGCCTTGACACCTCAACAGCACGTGCAAGATCTTCTTGTGTTATACCATTTTCTTTTCTTATTTCTTCCAATCTGTTTTTCAAAATTTTATTCCTCCATAAAAAGGCAAGCTAGCTTTACATTAAATATACCACCAATTGAAATAAATGTCAAGCATACTTTCCGTTTTTTGAATTCATATATAAAAATAGTTTTGCTGTCGGATTCTTAAAAGTATTTTTAAGTGAATATAAAAATCTCAAATACAGTTTAAATTATATATTTAGACACTAAAAAACAAACCCGGAATAATTTTTCCGAGTTTGTCTCTATTATTATTCAAGTCATAAACTTGTGAAATACTTATCTGAACAAACTGTCAGGCGTGCTTGCAGGTAAAATAAAAACTTTAACTTTTCTTCTTCCAAATTGGAAACATTCCCAAACAGTATTCATAAATAAATCGATTCTCATTCCTTTGATTGCACCGCCGGTGTCTTCGGCAATTGCGTAACCGTAGTCCGGATAATTAGGGTCGAGACTCTTTACATAAAGCTTTGTTCCGAGCGGAATAACTCTTCTGTCGACAGCTACAGTGCCGCGTCTTGCTCTTGTGCCCGATGCGGTGATGCCGTAGCCTCTTTGTCCCGGTCTTTTTCCGGTTGAGAGCGGACCTGCTTCGTAAGCGGTTGCATTCATAACATAACTTCTTGAAGCACTTCTTGTAATCGCTTCAATGCCTTTCATCGGAACCTTTACAATCTTGTCAATCGGTTCTTTTTGAACTTCTTCTTTAACAACGATGCTGGATTTTAAAACACCGTTTACGTATCTTTCTTTTTTGAAAACTTTGTTCAAACCGTTCACACCTTCCCTAAGCACAATATCTTCTTTTTGTGCAGGGTCGGTTGAATCTTGTTCCAAAACTTCAAACGGTTTTTCTTTCAAGGTTTCAACAATCTTTTCTATAGTTCTGAAAACTGTAATCTTTCCATCTTGAGGCTCTTGGTCTTCCGCAGGCAAAACAAAATCGTCTTTGCCGAGCTTGATTCCAAGATACTTCATGATTGCACCGACATTTTTGTTCGGTACTTTGACGGTCTTTTTAGTTTCGCCGTCAACAAGATTAATTTCGATAAGCGCCTCCGTGCTTACCACTCCTGTTTTATCGTCGATTTTTGTAATTCTATAATCAGGAAAATTCTTCTTAAAATAAGATTTAAGTTCATCTTCTCCTTTCAAATCAACTTTGTTTTCTTTGCCATTCACGGTAATATTATAACTTTTAGCATCTGCTTTTATTGCGGAGAAAAAAATCATAAAGCATACCAGAATGCCATATAAAAATTTACGAGTCATAACTCCTCCTTACTTTTATACCTACAACAAAAATATTTTACCATTTTTTTTGCCCTCTGTCAAATCAAGTGCGATTAAACTTCTTTAAAACAAAAAAGACCCACATAAATGTGAGTCTTAAAATTCAGAAACTATCTGAAAATTATACTTGAAATCATCTTAAGCATTTCGTGGACAGTTGCATTTTCTTCAAAGTCCATATCCTTGAAATCGCCGGAAAGCATAATCATAAGAGCAGGATATGCCTTTTCTTTTGCCTTTATATCTTCGTTAAAAACGTCAGTTCTTATGTCCTCAGGTTTTAGCGAGAGCTTTTTAAGGACAAGAGCTTTTGCTAAAGTTTCGCGTGTAACCGGCGAATCTAGAGTGTCCTTGTCGAAAATCTTCAAATCCTTAAAGCTATTCATCATCATATCCGTATTTTCGTTCATATTTTCATAGAAAAGATACGAAAGATTGTAGAGAAGATCCTTGTATGTCGCAGTGTCGTCGTATGCCTTGTTGTCGACAACGCCGAAACCTGAAATGACGGCATCCTTTACCTCAGCGTCATCCTCTTCGCCCTTCGGAGAATTCAAATACTTTTCGTCATCAGATCCAATTTTACCGTCGGTTGCACGAACCTTTTGAGATCTCATACCCGTGTCGATTGCATAAACAAGTCTTGTTTCCTTTATATTTTCTCTGTTTTCGTCAATTATCGGCAAAATATAAAGTCTACATCCGAAGCTTTTTTTCAGTCTTTCGAAAGCATCGTCGCTTGAAATCTTCTTGTCTTCGTGTTCAATGTCGCCCCAAATTCTTGTAAGTCCATAATTTGTAAGACCGTCAGCACCAAATGTGAGATAAATCGAATCGTCCGGCACAAAATATTCACCGAGCTTTCTCATAAAATGTTTTCTGATATAATAGCCCGGATCATTATCGTCTTCGTCATCATCAAGAATTTCCTTGTACTCATCAAAGAACGGTAGCTCATTTTTAATCTTATCTACCCAAGGTGCAACTTTTGATGCATCGGCTTTTCTTTCGTCGTTTCTGCCGTCGGAAGTATAGAACTCTGTCGGAAGCAAATCATCAGCCTTGACTGTCGCACTTGCAAAATAATAATTGCGACCTTTGTTGTCGTTCCTAAAGTTAAAGCTGTAATTGTAAAAATCGGTTCCATAAATCGGATACAAATTTCCGGATTTAAGTTTTTTCTTGTCTAGATTAAAAAACGAAATCGCTTTTTCGAGTGCTTCTTCTTTGGTCTTCAAATTTTTAATCTTATCCTTTTCTTTTATTTCGACTTCGCTCATCGAATTTTTTTCTGCTTCGTCACTTGCATCCTTAGTGTTGGCGCCGTATACCGACCTCCAATAGTCATACTTGACCTTTGAAAAATCTTTTGCATCGACAATAAGGCGTTTGTTCCAAGTATAATATGGAACATACTTTTCGTCGATAGATTTCAGCAAATCAAGTCTTGCAGGATAAGCCTTCTTTATCGCTTCAAAAGCTTCACCTTCACCCTTAATACCGGAAACATCAACTTTAGCATCATATCTCAAAAATGCTTGCATCGAATCGGTTGAATTAACATTGTAGCAATTGCCGTCTTCCTTGTTCAAAGAAATTTGAACAACAGCACCGTAAACGCGCACACCATTTGAATAAAGCCTGTATGTCAAATTATAATTTGAATCCGCGACTTCCAAATTTTCAAACTTGAGCTCGCTCTTAGGATAGAGCTTTTTCACAAGAGCATCCGCCGTCTTTATTGCATCTTCCCTTGAAACGAGAGTCCTGTTGAACCTCTTGTAATCACTCAAATTTTTGTTGTAATTCAAAACATTTTCGCTAAAATCGAAAGTGATTCTTTCGCTCATGCTGTAATCGTTTTTCATATTCCAATTTATGGATATGGAATTATCACCGACACTACTGTTCACCTCGTCGTAATCCATACTTACGCCGAAAATCTCCCTTGCCTTTATTACATATTTGGAGATATCCACATTTTCATCTTCCGTTGGGGCTTCAGCCTTTGCAAAAGTTGCAAACAATGAAAACACCATAAAAATTGAAATAACAATTGATAAAATTTTCATAAAAACTTCCTCCTTATTAATATATTATACCCACAATTCAATTGTTTAAAATAATAATAAATAAAACTTGAAAAATGAGTGTGAAAAAATGTATAATAGGAATAGAATAAAAAATCAGAGGAGGAAAAATGAGCGTAATAATACTTGACTTCAAAGGACAATATTCGCAACTGATTGCACGAAGAGTTAGAGACCTCGGCGTGTTCAGCAAAATATTGCCCGGCGATTCACCAATTGATGAAATAAAAAATGAAAAACCGGAAGCCATAATACTAACAGGCGGTCCGGACAGCGTCTATGAAAAAGATGCAATACACCCTGACGAAAAACTTTTCGAAATCGGAGTGCCAATCCTTGGAATCTGCTATGGAGCACAACTCATGAGCTACATGCTTGGAGGAAATGTACAAAAAGCGGATCCGTCAGAAGCTGAATACGGAAAAGCAATTGCAAACTACGAAGAATCTCTTCTATTCGACGGACTCAAGTCAGGAGCAGTTTGGATGAGCCACACCGACTTCATCGACAAACTTCCTGAAGGATTTAAACCGATTGCAAAGACAAAAAACTGCAACACAGCAGCTATTGCAGACGAATCGAGAAAACTCTATGCAACCCAATTCCACCCGGAAGTAAATAACACGGAACATCAACAGGAAATATTTAAAAACTTCCTATTTAAAATAGCAAAAATCACCCCGAACTGGTCGAGTGAAGACTTCATCGAAAAATCCATAAAAGAAATACGAGAAAAAATCGGTGACGGAAACGCAATCTTGGGCCTCTCGGGAGGAGTCGACTCATCCGTTGCGGCGGCACTTGTAAGTAAAGCGATCGGCGACCGCTTAACATGCATATTTGTCGACCACGGACTTCTTAGAATGAACGAAGCTGAAGAAGTTGAAAAAGTATTCAAAGAAAAATTCAACGTAAAATTCAAAAAAATAGATGCAAAAGACAGATTCCTTGAAAAACTTAAAGGCGTAACGGAACCTGAAAAAAAGAGAAAAATAATCGGCGAAGAATTTATTCGCGTATTTGAAGATGCGAAAAAAGATGCGAAAGACGCAAAATTTCTCGTACAAGGAACAATCTACCCTGACGTAGTTGAAAGTGGACTAAAAAAAGGCGACGTAATAAAATCTCACCACAACGTAGGCGGACTTCCTGAAGACGTCGACTTCGAACTTGTCGAACCGCTGAGAATGCTCTTTAAAGACGAAGTGAGAAAAGTCGGAAGACTCCTTGGACTTCCTGACCACATGGTCGACCGTCACCCGTTCCCTGGACCGGGCCTTGCAATAAGAGTCATCGGAGAAATCACGGAAGAAAGACTGGACATCCTAAGAAGAGTCGACAAAATCTACATCGACATGCTCCACGAATATAACCTCTACGGAAAAATCTGGCAAGCATTTGCAGTCCTTCCTGACATCAAAACCGTCGGAGTCCAAGGCGACAAGAGAACCTACTCCTACCTCGCCGCCATCCGTGCCGTCAGAACGACCGACGCCATGACCGCCGACGCCTACCCGTTCGACCCTGAATTCCTCGACGAAGCACAACGAAGAATCATCAACGGCGTCCCTGAAGTTAATAGGGTTGTGTATGATATTACCAGTAAGCCGCCGGGAACTATCGAATGGGAATAAATTTGCGGCTAAAACGGTTTCTTTCGCTTGTTCGAATGGTTTAGTCGCTGCGGCGTAGGTATGGCTACGCCTCGCTCCTAAACATTCTGCACTTCGCGAAATAATTCCGTTTTATCTCGCAAATTAGACAAAGTTGCGGGATTAGACAAAGATTCGCCTTTCTCATCAAATTTTCGAAGCCCTAGCCCAAGAGGCAAGTCCACAAGGACGCAGGCGATTGGCCGGCAGGTCTCGTGTCAGAGATTCACAAGAGACCGAGTGTGAGCGATGCTCGATTGGTGAATCTTACGGCCCTCGCAAATAGACAGCACTACGGGATTAAAATGGGAACATTTGAAAAAAGAATAAACTTAATAATAGTTCCAAGTGGTTTACATTTGGACAAAAAATTAGACCGTAGTTTCAAGCTGCGGTTTTTGCTTACATATTATGAGGATTAATTTATTTAGAAATCTCCAATGGTTACTTTCAAACGTAACAATTAACATAAATCAGATTGCAAAAGCAACTAATACAACTGGTGTTATTTACAAGAAAGATATTGATCATATGAGAGAAAAAATAGAAAAATTATCAAAAGAAATATGGGATATACATTCCATTTTATTAAACAGGAGTAAATAGAATTACTTCCTTAAAATATCTTAGACCTGTAAGAAGTTTTTAAAATATGATATAATATATTCAAATGAAATGACGATTTTTAAAATGACATGGGAGAGAAATTTATACAAAACTTTGGGAAAATTATTTTTAAAATAGACCAGGTATTAGAAGAAAAAAATATAAGCAAAAACAAATTAGAAAAAGAAGCAAATCTTCAAAGGACGCAACTTAATTCTTATTGTAATAATAAAGTTAAAAGAATTGATTTATAAACTATAGCAAAGATTTGTTATGTTCTTGATTGTAAGGTTGAAGATATTATGGATTATGTCAGGTAATTAAATGAATAGATACGAAATAATAATAAATAGGTAACATGTATCAGATTGGTAACACTGAATCAGGAGAGTTTAGTTATGTTCAAGCACTTAAAACAGTTGGAAAAAATATAAAAGATTACCAAAAAGGAGACACAGATACAAACCATCAATACTTAGGCATAAGATTTAAAAATGATAGATTAGTTATATTAGTAGAAACAAAAAATAAAAATAAGGATTGAATGATTTTTACAGTAAATTTGTGAAATGATTTAGGAAGAAGAAAATATTACAATAAAAAAAGGGAGGGATAAATATGAAATACATACCAGTAAGTTTTGAAATGAAAGATGGTAGGATTTGCCAAATTAGAGAAATTCAAGTAAAAGATGCTGCAGAAACTGTTGAATATTTGAAAACCGTTATGGGAGAATCTAACTTTTTATACTCTTATCCAGAAGAAATAACTCTGACTGTTGAACAGGAAGAGAAGATGATAAAAAATTTTAATGAATCTGGGGACATTCTTATGATTATAGCAGAGATTGATGGAAGATTGATTGCAAGTGCTCAGATTTCAAGATCAAAAAAAATGAAAATGCGTCATCGAGGAAATGTCGCTGTTACAGTTCTGAAAGAATTTTGGAACTTAGGAATAGGAAAGAAGATGCTCCTTTGTCTTGAAGACCATGCTAAGGAATGGGGCCTTACCCAAATTGAACTGGACTATTTCTCAGGTAATAAAATAGGTCAGATTCTTTATGAGAAACTAGGATTCGTCAAAGTAGGAGAAATACCAGATGCATTTATTTTAAAGGATGGAACACGATACAATAATATAACAATGGTAAAAAGTATCTAAATAAATTTCTAAAGTATAAATTTTTCGGTTAATGTGATTAACAATCTGTCTGAATAGATAGAAAATATAGTGTCTGAAAGCATTAATAATACTATAAGATTTCATTGTGGGTTTCGCGTTATCATATAGATGGAGACAAATAGTTATGTAAATATAAGGAGCTCAAGACTTCTACCAAAGTTTAAAAATCGAAAAATTAATAGTTGGTGTGCTGCTTAGAGTAATGATTATATAATAATTATTGTAAAGAGCACACCAGTATAAGGAGGGAGTAGATTGTCAAAAATTAAGAAAGAGCAAATTTCTGCTAAGGGATTTTCAATTCAGGTTTATACTGAAGATTTTAAAAATGATTATATAAGCTTAACGGATATAGCAAAATATAAAAATACAGATGATCCAAGATTCGTTATTCAAAACTGGATGAGAAATAGGAACACGCTTGAATTTATAGGATTATGGGAAGCACTTAATAATCCAAATTTTAACCGTGTGCAATTCGACACGTTTAGAAATGAAGCTGGTTTAAATAGATTTACAATGACACCAAGTAAATGGATAGAATCTACT
>QWCH01001901.1_pt1 | contig 28980 bp, 25 predicted proteins | sample 1972671 | NCBI WGS metagenome assembly QWCH01 (sample SAMN09866713, study PRJNA288562) | Human gut metagenome isolate term3_stool, whole genome shotgun sequencing... | isolation source: gut | host: Homo sapiens | place: USA: California
AATAAGAGACCGATGGGGCGATCTCTTATTTAATTACTAACTACTAACCTAAACATACAAACTTATGAAAAAAAACTGTGTCTTCTATCTGTTTTCTACATTACAAAGATAGGGGGTATTCTATGATTTAATAGTTAATAGTTCGTTAATCTTTTGTGTATATAGATTTAAATCTGATAAACGAAATGCAATAAAAACACGATCAAATTTAGAGTTTCAAATAGAAATCTTTTGTTAATCGAGCGTAACTCTCGTGATAAACGTGACGTTCGGTTTCTAGTGTAATTGTTTTATTTACAATATCTTTTTGTCGCTTGGAAATTTCCATGAGCTTACGCTTCGGGGGCTTGTTCGGGGTTGGGCAAATTGTTGTAAATTTGTTAATAAACCATTTGTGCGATTGCGCTAGTGTTATAAAATGCTCCGCTTCGGGAATCGGTAAGATGATACAAATTTTTCCTTCCGGGGATAGTAGTTTTTCGGAAACATTTAATATGTCCTCGTGCGAGAGTGTCGAGCAATGGCGTGCCATTGTTTTGCTTCGTTCCGGGTTTTGGGTGGAGTTGATAAAGAATGGCGGGTTGCACGTGATGATATCATACAGGTAATCCTGTTTGAAATCTTGTACCCGTCCTTGGAAAACTTGAATTTTCTCTTTCCACGGGCAATCTTGCACGTTTTCTTTTGCTTGCTTGCAGGCGGCAGGATCGATTTCTATGGCGTCTATTTGTAATTCCGGGTTTCGTTGAGCTGCCATGATAGCTATAAGTCCTGTCCCGGTCCCGATGTCCAGCAAACGGTGTGTGTCGGTTAAGTCTGCCCACGCTCCTAAAAGAACACCGTCTGTGCCGACTTTCATCGCACATCTGTCTTGACGGATCGTGAACTGTTTAAATTGGAAGTAATCGTTTGCCATAATTAGTTGCCTTTGCAAGGCTTAAAGTTTATAAGGTTCATAAACTTTATGAACCTTATAAACTTTATAAACTATTTTTCTTCTTCTTTCTTCTCCTCTTCTTCTTCAAGGTTTAGCATGTTTTTCTCCAATAGTAAGTTGTACCATTGAATCATTTTGCGCATGTCTGACACGTAAACCCGGTCTGCATCATATTCCGGAACGACGGATTCAATGTAATTCGTGATAACATTGGAGGCTTCCTTGTGATTGATTGTCGGCTTGCCTTCTTCTTTTTTGTAGATTCGTTTGAATACTTCTTTTAAAGGCATGTCTTCATCTTCCGTGTATATGGAAATATCTTCAAGAGAAATAATTTTCGCGTTAGAATAAGCAGGAAAGCGTTTTCCGTCAAGTAATGATTCTACGATTAAAGCATTCGATGTATTGCTAATTAATTTGTATAATCCCGGTTTTCCTGAGATGGATAAAATTTCTTTCAACATATTGCTTTCTTTTTGTGTTTAAATGAGGGACAAAAATACGAATCAATGTTTAAAACTAAAAACAATGAATTGTTTATTTTTTTCTCACTCTCGTGCAACGTTTGAATAAAAATTACAGGAGAATTGAATAAAATTCATTTTCAACTTTCAATTCTCCATTTTCAATTGTTTTACATTCCCCGTTGTTTCTTGATTTTCTCGTATGCCTCGTTGATGGCCATAAATTTTTTCTCGGCTGCTTTTCGGATATCTTCTCCCATGTACCCTACTTTATCCGGGTGGTTTTCTCTTGCCATTTGCCGATAGGCTTTTTTCACCTCTTCATCCGTGGCGGAAGGTGTTATGCCCAGCACTTGATAAGCCGAATCCGAATCATCGTAATACATGGCTTTGATAGACTGATACGTGGTCGTGTCTATGCCCAGAAGATCGGATATTCTATCCAGTAAGGCTATTTCGCGGTTGCATACATTACCGTCTGCTTTTGCCAGCCCGAACAGGAAATACAGTAATTGTGTACGCGAGTAGATATTCATGTTCGCGCGTATTTGCATGGCGACTTGATCTACAGCGATCTCCTTGTTTAATAAATCCTTGATGATTGCCACGGCTTCCCGTTCGCCTTCCGCGCCGAAGTTATCACGGAAGAATCGTTTGACGTATTCCAGTTCGCCTTTTGTCACTTTCCCGTCCGCTTTCATGAGGCCTGTCGCCAGCACGACGAGGCTGAAAAGAAAATCACCTCTGCCCGTCGGACCGGACGCGGGGTTTTGTGATTGCTGTTGATTCGTGATCACGGTTGCGGTATCAAATGTCGATCCGATGAAGAAACCGAACAACGCTCCTATGGGGCCTCCCATCGCGAATCCTAATCCCGCTCCTATCCATTTTCCGTATTTTGCCATAATATATTATTGTTTTTTATTCGGGTTGTTTAGTTGTTGAATGATATCGTGTATTTGTTTTACGATCCGATCGTCGTCATTGTTGTAAATGACAAAATCCGATTTTGGCAATTTCTCGCTGTCGGGCATTTGGTTGTTGATACGTTCCATCACTTTCTCCCGGCTGGTAGAGTCCCTCGCGACAACTCGCCGGATGCGGGTTTCCATATCCGTTGAGATCAAAATAATGTAATCGAAAAGAGATTCAAGCTTGGATTCGAAGAGGATTGCCGATTCGAAAAATACCAGTTTGCTCTTTTGTACCGAGCACCAGTCGCGGAAATCTTGGGTTACAACCGGATGAACAACGCGGTTCACTTCCGTGATGGCACGCTTGTCGTTGAAGATGATAGAAGCAAGTTGTTGTTTATTCAATCCGCCCTCGGGCAAATAGATATTCTCCCCGAAACGTTGTATCAAGGCTTGCCGAATATCTTGATTCCGGTTCATGAGCGAAGAGGCTCTCCGGTCGCTGATGTACACGGGATATCCCAAGATTTCGATTATCTTCGCGATAGTGGATTTGCCGCTACCGATACCCCCTGTCAATCCGATTTTAAGCATGGTTTTATTTTTTCTTTTCGATTAAATATTCAACCGATTCGGGCATGAGCACGAGAGATTTGATATGTGCGGGTTGCTTGTCCACGCTGATTTTGAGGGCTGCCGGGTTGCTTGCAATCTGGTCGTAATCCACCGAGAACGAGAAACTGGTATCCGATACCGATTCGTAACGGCTGAGCCCGATATCAAACGTGAAATCTATATTCTGGGGAAACAGGCGAATCAATAGCGAATCCGGTAAATTTTTCACTTTTATCGTTGCCTTTTTCTTGGCTTCAGTGAAACGCTCCACTTCTACTTTCACTTTTGCCCCGCTCTCCGAGATTTGTGTTCCGGGAATTTCTTCGAAGGAAACACTTTTAGTCACCTCTTTGGATAAGTCCTTTAGTTTTAATGGCGTGGTGTACACTCCTTTCAAGGTATCAAGAATCGTGGCAGGTCCGCTGATATCCACGTGATCGGGTGTCACGGAAATGTCGTTTTTCAACATGTACTGTCTTTTGAGCGTGTAATCGACTCGCGGGATGACAGGGACTTTCTTGCTTCCGAATTGCGAGAACTGGAACGTGATGGTTTCCGGTTTTATATTAATTAATTTGATATCGGAATTGAGTTGTGCGCTGATTCGCTCTTTAATATCAACCGTGCTGATCGTGTATTCCAGCATATCTTTGCGCTCAAGGAGCGAACTCACGTTGATCGCGATGGGTAAAAAAGAGGTACCGATGCTGTAACGCAACAGCGTGAAACCGTGCGCCCTGATTTCTAATGTCATGTTCTTGGGAGGCTCCGAAACGAGTAGTTTACCCTTGGGGAGATCCGTGTATCTTATCGGGTAAGTGAGTTCCGTGGTGTACTCTTTATTCAGCGTGTTGAGAAACCATAGAACCGTGGCAATAATAAGGCAAACCCCATAAGTGATCACGTTGCGTTTTATATGCAGATCGTGATGGGATTTAAAGAAATTGACAATCTTGTCTATGATGCCGCTCATCTGGAATATCGTTTATAAAATTGACAAGTTCATAAAGTTCATAATCTCGTTACTTTAGAGACTTTATGAACCTTATGAACTTTATAAACTATTTAGCCGCGGGAACGTCCGTCATGTCTTTCACGACAGCTTCCTTGCTTACTTTTAATCTGGCTTGACTTTCAACCTCGATGATCACAGTGAAATCGTTGATCTCCACGATTTTCCCGAAGATTCCCCCGGTCGTCATGATTTTGTCGCCTTTCTTTAGTTCATCCCGGTATTTTTTCAATTCCTTTTGTCTTTTCATCTGGGGTCTGATCATGAAGAACCAGAAAACAACCACGATAAGAATAAGGAAAATGAATTGCATGCTTGCGCCACCGCCCTGAGTAGCTGTCTCTTGTAATGTCAGCATAAAAATTGTGTTCATAAATCTACTTTTTTATTGAGTTTTTATATTTGCAATTATTTTTAGTTCCACTACTTTTTCCGGAACGTTTGCAAAGATATTAATTACTTTGTATTGTTTACCATATCTGCCCGAAGAGTTGAATTCAACTTCAATTTTTCCTTCTCCGCCGGGGGGGATTGGTTTTTTGTCGTACTTCGGAATCGTGCAACCGCAACTGCTTTCCACGTTCAGGATCACGAGACTTTTTTTACCCGTGTTTTTGAAATGAAACGTGTGTGTCACGATCTCGCCTTCCGCCATATCCCCGAAATTGAAAGATTTATCTTTTATTTCAAATTTTGCCGTGGCGGTAGAGTCGTTTACCGCGGTTCGTGTGCTTGCCGGACTCTCGTTTTGTTGTTTGTCTTTTACTTTCCCCTCGCAGGAGCAGAGCAAGAGCGCGATGCCCGAAAACACGTAAAATATTCTTTTCAGCATATTTTTCATTTTGCCAACGAAAGTACGATATAATTTTAAAAAATGAGGTGCTTCATCGAATAATTTTTATCCCGGATATTTTTCATCGTTTCGATACCTATATCAAGATGCTCCCGGACAAAGTTTTGCGTGACCGCCTTGTCCGACTCCGTGGTTTTTATGCCGTCCGAAATCATGGGACTGTCCGAAATCAGCAGCAACGCTCCCGTCGGGATGCGATTGGCAAATCCCACTGTAAAGATCGTGGCTGTTTCCATGTCTATCCCTAGAGCTCTGGTTCCCACGAGATACTCTTTGAAGTGCTCGTCAAATTCCCATACCCGTCGGTTCGTGGTGTAAATAACTCCCGTGTAATATTGCTTGCCGTGCCTCGTGATCGCTTTCGAGCAGGCTTTCTGGATGCTGAAGGCGGGAAGTGACGGTATTTCCCGCGGCAGATAATCATCCGAGGTACCTTCGCCCTTGATCGCCGCGATGGGGAGAACGTAATCTCCCACGTGGTGTTTGGTTTTTAATCCCCCGCATTTCCCGAGGAATAGAACGGCTTCCGGTTCGATAGCCGTGAGCAGGTCTAACACGGTGGCGGCGTTAGGACTCCCCATGCCGAAATTGATCATGGTAATCCCGTCGCACGATACGTTGGGCATATTTTTGTCTTCACCCAAGATCGGGGCGTTGTATTTTTCCGCGAACAGTTCAAGGTAATAATCGAAATTCGTGAGCAGAATGTGCTTCGAGAAGTCCTTTAACGGACGTCCCGTGTAACGTGGTAACCAATCGTCTACAATATCTTTCTTTGTTTTCATCAAACTTTTAGTTTTTGCCTTTTAGTTTTTACCTTTTATCTTTACTTTTGTTGCCTTAAAAGTAAGATTTTATTACCGAATGACAAAGAAAATACCGGCTGAAAATTCTCGGGCAGGCATAGAGGATTTGAAAGAAATTCGAATTGAAGATTATACTTATGATCTTCCGGAGGGGCGTATCGCCAAGTTTCCCTTGGAGCGACGCGAGGCTTCGAAATTGTTGATATACGAGGACGGGGAGATTGGCGAAAGGCATTTTTATGATGTACCCGCGATGCTGGAACCGGACATGATGCTGGTATTCAATAACACGAAAGTGATTTATGCCCGTGTGCTTTTTCAAAAAACGACGGGTGCCGTCATCGAGGTTTTTTGCCTCGAACCCCATTCGCCCGCCGATTACGTGCAGAGTTTCGCTTCTTACGGGCGATGCGAGTGGAAATGCATGGTCGGGAATCTGAAAAAATGGAAAGAGGGGACGATATATTGCCATTATCAAGTGAACGGGGTTGATTGCCGGTTGGCTGCCACGCTAAAATCACGGGAAGAGAATGACGTGATTGTCGAGTTCACGTGGGATGCTTCGCTTAGTTTTAGCGAGGTGCTGGAGTGTTGCGGGCGTATACCTATTCCCCCTTATTTGAACCGGGACTCCGGGGAGGATGATAAAATCCGTTACCAGACGGTTTATTCCAAGAACGAGGGTTCGGTTGCTGCCCCTACAGCCGGGTTACATTTTAGTGTCCCTGTGCTGGATGCTTTGCGGGAGAAAGGAGTCGCGATAGAAGAGTTGACACTGCACGTGGGAGCCGGGACTTTCCGCCCGGTGAAAAGCGAAACTATCGGCGGGCATGATATGCACACGGAACATATATCCGTGCGTCGGGAAGTCATATTGCGTTTGTACCATCACCCGGAAAAGATTGTTGCGGTGGGAACAACTTCCGTGCGGACACTGGAAAGCCTTTACTGGATGGGGGTAAAGCGGTTGACGGGAGTCGATGATTTCAATTCTTTGGAACAATGGGAAGTCTATTCTTTACCGGCATCTTATAGTGTACGGGAAGCCATGGGAGCGTTGTTGACGTGGTTTGACGAGCACGACACGGAATTATTGAAAGCGAAGACCACGATTATTATCGTGCCCGGTTATACTTATCGGGTAATCTCGGCGATGTTTACTAATTTCCACCAACCGCAAAGTACCCTGTTATTGCTCGTTGCGGCGGCTATCGGTGAGGATTGGCGGAAAGTGTACGACTACGCGTTAGCGCGTGATTTCCGTTTCCTGAGTTACGGGGACAGCAGTTTTTTGAAAGTACGGACAACTAAAAGCGTGGAATAAAATGAAAAGTTTGAACCTTCCTTCTTTCGATTACAAGGTGAAGAAGCAGAACGGACAGATTTGGATATTCGATATTATCCGAAAGCGTTACGTTGTGTTGACCCCGGAGGAATGGGTAAGACAACATTTTATTCATTTTCTGGTAGCGTGTAAGCATTACCCCGCTCAATTGATCGCCGTGGAGAAGGAAATACAAGTATGCGGGATGAAGCGCCGCTTTGACGTGGTGTGTTACGATCGTCAAGCCAATCCCTATCTTATCGTGGAGTGCAAAGCTCCTTCCGTGGCATTATCACAGGTCGTTTTCGATCAAGCTTTTCAATATAATTTATCTATTGCAGCCCGTTTCGTCGCTATAACAAACGGTTGTGAGCATTTCTGCGGTGAGGTTGCCCGGGAAAACGGCTTTCGGATCGTTCCGGAGATTCCTGATTTCGGGGTGTAGACAATTATTGTTTTGACAGAACATGCCCACGGCATTATAAATGAAATGCCGTGAGTATGTAACATGTCCTTTTTTGTACGAAATTGCAACCAACTTGGAGGCGAACTCTACTGTTTTTCAATAGAAAGGCTGCATGCCATCCCCATGTCATTAAACCAACGATTAATAATTATCAATTTGTCGCTTGTTGCTAAAAGATAATAATAATGTTGTAAGTACGCGAGTATTTGATTACCAATATAAAATAATAATAGGCTGTTTTGTAGGATTCTCGCAAAAATTATCTATATTTGACTGTCATTAATCGTTCGTTTAAAGCGATTTTTGAACTATTCTTACACTATTATTAGTGAGTTCCCCACGTGTTCAGTTATTTTGTAATAATTATTAATGATGCTACAAGTGTTTAGGTTGATATCAAATCTTTTGTAATTCTCGTGGAAGTATCATGATTTTTCAGCTGCAATAGGAGTTTCATGGAAGTATGATAGGAGTATGATAGAAGTATCTCCCGGTGAACTATAAAAGAAACGATTCGAATATAGCTGCGATGCAACTGATTATCTTATATATATGGTAGGATTATAACCTCCCCTCTTCATAAGAGGGGAGGTGGAAAGAGGAAATGTTTTTTATATCCTACTTTAATTCTTTCGTGTCGTTTTTGAAATAATTGTCCAGTAATCGGAAGGCAGCGGCGAAAGAACTTTCTTCATTGCTTAATACTTTTTCTTCAGCCTGTTTGATTTGTTCTTTTTGGCTTTGGTAGAAACGGTTTCTTAATTGCTCGTCTATGGTTTCGTACATCCAATATTTGGCTTGTTCGCTGCGTCGCGTGTCGAAATACTTGTTTTGCTGGGTAGCGCTACAGTATTGAAGTATATTTTCCCATATTTCCTTGATTCCGGTTTTCTCGTAAGCGGAACAGGTCATCACCTTGGGTTCCACTCCCGATTCGTGGGGAGGGAACAAGTGTAGGGCGTTTTGTAATTGCACTTTTGCCAATTCGGCACGGGTGATGTTGTTACCGTCTGCCTTGTTGATAATGATGCTGTCCGCCATTTCCATGATACCTCTTTTGATGCCTTGCAATTCATCTCCGGCCCCGGCGATTTGTACCAGCAGAAAGAAATCGACCATGGAATGAACGGCTGTTTCGCTCTGACCGACTCCCACGGTTTCAATCAGTATAATATCGAATCCGGCAGCCTCGCACAGAAGCATGGCTTCTCGGGTTTTGCGGGCAACCCCGCCCAATGACCCTGCCGAGGGGGAAGGGCGGATATAAGCACGAGGGTCGCATGCCAATTCTTCCATGCGGGTTTTGTCACCTAGTATACTTCCTTTCGAACGTTCGCTGCTGGGGTCGATGGCAAGTACCGCGATTTTGTGTCCTTCGTTGGTGAGGAATTTACCGAAAGCCTCGATAAAGGTACTTTTCCCCGCGCCGGGAACCCCCGTGATGCCGATACGCACGGATTTGCCCGTGTTCGGGAGGCAGCGGTTAATGACATCTTGTGCCATTGCCTGATGATCTACGCGGGCACTTTCCACGAGGGTGATCGCTTGGCTTAATATGTTGATATCCCCTTTTTGGATACCGGAAAGGTAATCATCCACGGATAAGACTTTTTTCTTTAGATGTTTCAATCTTTCCGCGATTGCCGGGTTCACCGGGTCCGGTTGTTCTATTCCCTTGTTGACGGCTAATCCTTCATAGCACGCTTCATTTTCAGGATGTTCTATATCTTGTTGCATATCGTTTTTGATTTTATCCTTGACAAAGATAGAGTTAATGTTGAGAAGTTACAAGCAAAAATGTGGATATGGTTTGATGTTTTCGTGAGAGATGATATTTTATTTTTGCACGGGGGAAAAACACGAGATGCTGAAGTATGAAAATGACATATTGTGACGGAGTAATAGTTTTTTCTTATATTTGTGATATTATTAATTGGTGTGTACTATGCACGAGAAGAATTATTTGCAGGAATTGAATCAGCGGGAAGATAAGGGCTGGAGGGCTTTTTATTCCGATTATTATGTGGCGTTATGTTCTTATGCCAATAGATTTTTGCGTATCCCTTCCGATGCCGAGGATGTAGTTCAAGAAACATGTGTCAAAATTTGGGAATCTGACAATAAATTTGCGACCATGAAAGAATTTACATGGTACGTGTATAAGTCCGTGTACACGAATGCAATGTGTCATTTGCGGACAAAGAACCTTCACCGGAAGTTGCTGCAAAATTTGGAGCAGGAAGAGGTTGTTATGCCTGAGGCGGATTTTATATTGACTATTCGGGAAGAGTTGATTCGGCAATTGCACGTGTATATAGAGGAGTTACCTAAAGAGGCGCAGAAGATTCTGAAGTTAAGCTTGGAAGGTATGTCCGGTAACGAGATTGCGGAAAAATTGAATATTAGCGTGCACACGGTGAAATCGCAGAAGAATAGAAGTTTTAAATATTTGCGGGAAAGATTGTCGCAATCTTATTATATATCATTGCTTTACGCTATTTTGTTCGAATCTTATTTTTAGAATAATCAAAAAATGTCACTTTTTTTTGCGTACCAAATTCGTTTCCATGCATTATATAGACAAAATGTGAAATACAGGTATGTATGGAAAATGAATTTAGTTATATTATTGAACTGTTTAGGAAATCGTATGGCGGGATTTTAACCCCGGGGGAACGGGAGGAGTTGGAACGGTTGTTGGAAAACGAGCAATTGCGACATGTTTGGGAAGAACTCGAACGAGGTGATTTGGCACGGGAAAGTGTGAGGAACGGGGATTTGTTTTCTTGTCAACGGGGATTTTCGGAGTTCAAACGTCTTCGAAAAGTACGCAAATACAGGAAATTACGACAATATGTAGCTATAGGAGTCTCGGCGGCAGCCATTCTTCTCGCGGTAAATATGGTGTTCACGTGGTTGCCTTCTTTGAAGAAGAATGTAAAACAGAATTTGTTCGCCACGGTTCCGGATATATTTCCCGAGAGGAATAAGGCTTATTTGCTTTTGGGTTCCGGGGATACGGTGCGTGTGACGGGTGATAAAAAAGTATTTCAAGATAAGAACGGGGCACAGATCAAGTATGATAACGGTGCTTTGGCTTATTCTGCCGGGGAGGAGCCGGAAGAGGCCGTGTACAATACGCTGATGGTTCCCGTGGGAGGGGAGAGTATGGTGACGCTTGCGGATGGTTCTAAAGTGTGGTTGAATGCAGATACAAGGTTGAGATACCCGACTCATTTCACGGGGGACGAGCGGAGAGTGGAGCTGGAGGGAGAGGCCTATTTTGAGGTGAAACCGGGGAGTAGTCCTTTTATCGTTCACACGAGCGAGGGGGATGTCCGGGTGTTGGGGACTTCTTTCGGTGTTCGTTTTTTTGAAAAAGAAGGTATGTTGACCACGCTGGTATCCGGCAAGGTGCTTTACCGGGGACGGGACAGTGTTGTACTGGAACCGGGAGAACAGGTTGTTGTCACGGTAACGGGGGAGGTGCGAAAACGGGAAGTGGATGTGGATGAGTACGTGGGATGGAAGAACGGGATGTACGTGTTTGACCGTCGTTCTTTGGAGGAGATCATGCGTGATCTGGAGCGTTGGTACGGGGTTAAGGTCGTGTTCGTGCAACCGGAATTGGGTGCGTTACCTTTCACGGGGTATATAAAACGATATGATAAGATCAATACTTTCTTGAAATTGCTGGAAAGTACGGGAGAGTTGAGTTATAAAATAGAAGGTAAGAATATAATGTTGTATAAAAAATAAAACGGAAAGGGGAGATTTCGTTTTCCTAGGACTGATCTCCTTGCTTTCCGCAATTTTATTACTAATTAAATAATTCGCAATTTATGGAAAAAAAACGTATCGAACAAACAATTCGAAAACCATTGCTATGTCGGCATCGAAAAATTTTGAATGTTATGAAGTGGAAGATTTTGTTTATATTCTTTTTCAGTGTAAAATTGTCCGCGAGTAGTTTCTCGCAAGATGTGAAAGTTACGCTGGAACTGGAGCAGGTGAGCGTAAAGGAGTTCCTGAAAACTGTTCAGCAGCAGACGGGAATAAATTTTCTTTATAATGCCAATCTGATAGAGAGTATTGACCGGGTAAACGTGTACGCGAGGGATAAGGAGTTACGGCTTGTTTTGCAGGAAACTTTGAGTCCGATGGGATTAGTGTTTGTTTTCCAAGAGGGAACGGTTATTATCAAGAAAGCGGAGGAAAAGAAGCAACCCAAGCAGAAGTTTGTGGTCGGGGTGGTTCGGGATGAAGTAAAGAATCCTCTGCCGGGTGTGACCGTGCAACTGAAAGGGTTGAACGTGGGTACAGCCACGGATGCCCGTGGGTTTTACAGGATATATTTGCTCGACACGACGCGCAGTGCGGCATTGGTGTTTTCTTTCGTGGGTATGGAAACCAAGGTGGTGCAATATAACGGGAGAGATACGATTGATGTTGTCTTGAAGGAGGATGCCAAGAATATAGATGAGGTTGTTGTCACGGGGTACCAAACGTTGAAGAAGCGTTCACAAGCGGGCTCGATCAGTACGGTGAAAGCGGAAGATTTGTTGTTGAACGGTTCGCAGACGTTGGAACAGGCGTTGCAAGGGAAGGTGCCGGGTATGATGGTGATGAATAGAAGCGGTTTGACGGGAACCCGGCAACGGGTGAGAGTGAGGGGTACTTCCACTTTGCTGGGGAATGCCGAGCCGGTATGGGTGGTGGACGGTATTATTCAGGAAGATCCCCTGCCATTTAAGTCGAATGATTTTAATAATCTGAATCAAGATAACATGGATATGATCAGGAACTTCGTGGGAGGCGCGATTTCTTGGTTGAACCCGAATGATATTGAAACGGTCACGGTGCTGAAAGATGCCGTGTCAACGGCTATTTACGGCGTGAAGGCGGCGAACGGCGTGATCGTGATTTCCACGAAGAAGGGAAAAGCGGGGCGGATGTCTGTAAGTTATACCGGTAATATGTCGGTTACTCCCCGGATGACTTATAACAGGTTGGAATTGATGAATTCGCAGGAACGTGTCGAGGTGTCGCGGGAGGCTTACGAGAAAGGCTTGGTGCTGGCTAACGGGGGAAATTATGGCATTGGCTATACTGCTTTGGCCTTAGCGTATAAGAAACAAGAAATTTCGTTGGAGGAGTTCACGAGAGGAGCTAAAGAACTGGAGGAAAATAATACGGATTATTTCGATATCCTGTTCCGGAACGCTTTTAGTCATAATCATTCCGTGAGCATATCGGGAGGGTCGGATAAATCAACTTATCATGCTTCTGTCGGAATAAATAATGTAAATAATACAGCCAAGGGGAATGAGCAATTGCAATACACGGCAAATGTTTCAGCCGGAACGGTTATGTGGGAGCGTCTGTCGATTAATTTTTCTTTAGGTTCCAGCTACACGGAGACAAGTGCGTTCGTGGGTTCAGATCCGTTTGCTTATGCCAGCCAGACGAACCGGGCTATTAAATGTTATAACGAGGACGGGAGCCTTTTCTTCTACAAGCATGAAGGGGACGGTTACTTGTATAATATCGTGAACGAGTTGCGGCAGAGTGGTAACGAGAATTCTTTGTCTACGTTTAATTCGGGGTTATCCGTTCGTTGGTCTGTTTTTGATTGTTTGAATTATAATTTTTCTTTGGGTTATAATGTTTCCAATTCCACGGGTAATTCGTGGTACACGGAACAATCTCACTATATCTCTAAATTAAGAGATTATAATTTCGAGGAATATGCCGAGGGAACCGATAAGTACGAGCAATCGAAATTGCCTCACGGGGGAGAGTTGAATTCGACACAAAATAAGAATGTGAGTTGGACGATAAGGAATCAGATTGACTTCACGAGAGTGTTCAATCAAGTTCACTCGGTAAGCGCTTCCGTGGGACAGGAGGTAAGAAGCGTGAGATTGACCGGATTCGAGAAGAAGGAATACGGGTATTTGCACGATCGGGGGAAATTATTCGTGAATATTCCGATCACGGTAGGCGGGACTCCCAACGGTCTGGTAAGAAACGCACCTAAGGTGCGGGATTCCGAAGAGAATTATATGTCGTTCTATGGAACATTGAGCTATATGTACGATAATCGTTATGCTTTGAATGCCAGCGTGAGAATGGATGCGTCGAACAGGTTCGGTCAGAACAAGAGTACGCGTTATTTGCCGATCTGGTCCGTGGGAGCGAGGTGGAATCTCGGTAGTGAACATTTTCTTGCACATCAGAATCTGTTGAGTGATATGGTGTTCCGGTTGTCTTATGGCTGGCAGGGAAATGTGGTCACGAGCGTGAGTCCGGATTTGGTTGCCAAGATCGACGTGTCGGATTCGGGCGGGTATATTTTGAAGGTAGAGAATTTACCGGCTCCGGATTTGAAATGGGAAAAAGTGCAGAATTTGACTTTGGGAATAGATTATAGTTTGTTTAACAACAAGATTCACGGAACTTTCGATTATTACTGGAAAAAGACGAAAGATATGATTATTAACCGGGAGGTGCCTTACGTGAACGGCGTGGAGTCGCGTCCTATTAATGGAGGAGAGATGACAAACCAAGGATGGGATTTGGGTGTCAGTTTTATCCCGGTTAGAACGAAGGATTTGAGTGTATCGATAGGCTTGACGACCGGGAAGGTGTATAATAAGGTGAAATCTACTATTGAGCCGACCGGGACTTGGGAGGAGGCAGCCAGTGGAAATCTGAACCAGAAAGGTTATCCGGTTTCCAGTTTTTGGGCGTTTCGTTTTACAGGTTTGAATCCCGAACACGGGGGGCCGATGTTTGACATGGAGGGGGCTGAACTGGAGGATGCTTCCAGAAACGCGACTCTTTACATGGATTATGCCGGTAAGATGGAACCGGACTTTACTGCCGGGTTGTCGTTGAGTGTTAATTATAAGACTTTTACATTGTCGACCGGTTTCTATTTGAATTTGGGTAACCAACAGTTTTTAGCCCCGATAATGACTTCCACGTATGACGGAATACCCAGCGAATACGAGAATATGTCGAGAGAATGGTTGAAGCGGTGGCGTCAACCGGGAGATGAAAAGAGTACGAGCGTGCCTTCATTGCCTGATAAAGTAATAACCGCAAAGCAGATTTCTGTAGGGGATAAGCAGTATAATCCTTACGAGATGTATGGTTATTCAACGGCTAGGGTCGTGGATGCGTGGTATCTGAAATGTAGTAATATCGCTGTTTCTTACACGGTTCCGAGTAAGAAGTTGCCGGGTATGTTGCAGAATCTGAGCATTAATTGTTCGGTTACGAATCCTTTTGAGATCGTGAGTAAGGATTTTATGGGACGTAATCCGGAAGTGGCTTTGGGAAGTCAACCCTTGTCCACTACGGTGTCTTTGGGTGTAAGCGTGAGTTTCTAAATAAAAAATGATGAGTATGAAAATAAATATACTGTTAATTTTGGGGATTGCATCACTATTGTGTGGGTGTAGTGACTTTCTGGAAGAGAAGAGTCAGGATGAAGTGCGTCCTTCCACGGTGACGGATATGGAAAAGATATTGTTGGGAGAGGCGTATTTTTCAAAGGATGAAGGTTTTCTGTTTAATTACGGGACAGATATTTTTTCTGATGATGTAACCAATAATGCCGTTATGGATAGTAAGGATAAGCGGAAGAGAGAGCTGGCACCTCGTTTCCGTTGGGAAAGGGATATGTTTGACGAATCCTGCGGGTACGAGGATTTGAGTTTCTGGAAGACTCCTTACGAACGAATAAAAGGGTGTAATTTGGTTATCGAGTATATGCCCCGGATGGACGGGGATGATACAAAACGGAATCATGTTATCGGGGAAGCTTACGTGTTGAGAGGGTATTATTATATGTTTTTGGTGAATTGTTTCGGGTGGGCGTATAATTATGGTGATCCGAACGAGAATCCGGGCGTTCCCTTGAAATTGAATTCCGGAGTGACGGAAGAGTTATTCACGCGTAATACGGTTGCGGAAGTTTACGAGCAGATAGAGAAGGATTTATTGAATGGAGCGCGATTGATGGAAGAGAATGCCATGGAATTTTATTTCAATCGTTTGAATGCGGCTGCGGGATATGCTTTGTTGGCTAGAATGTACGTGTATCTGGGGGATTGGGATAATGTGTTGAAATACACGGATAAGGCGTTGGAGATGAAACCGGACTTGTTGAATTTGTCCAAACAGCAAATCAATCCTTGGTCTTCTTTCTCGGTTTACGTGAGTGTTTGCCCTACCGAGATTTTATGGGCAATGCCTTGGGATGCGGGGAATAATTATTCGACTTCGGGAAATATCGACCCGTATTCTCCATCTGATGATTTGGTCGCCGTGTTCCGACAGGATTTGAACGGGGAAATTGAAGATATACGCGGAGATTGGAAAAATACCCAGAATGCTTATTTGAAAGGTGGGGATATGGCAGATTTTCAATCGGGAGGAAGACGTTCCATGTGTACATGGGTGGATAAAGGACGCGTGAGTACTCCTTATAACGGGGGTATCCGGGTGGCAGAGATGTATGTCAGCCGGGCTGAGGCGTATTGTCGGAAATACGCGGAATCCGGTCGTTCGGAGGATGCGGAGAAGGCTTTGGAAGATTTGAATAAGTTGCGGTACAATCGTTTCTACGAGGGGTATGTTGATAAGGAGTTGTCCGAATTCGCGAATGCCGACGAGTTGTTGGATTTTTGTTTGAGAGAACGCCGTAGAGAGTTGTGTGGAGAGGGTAATCATCGTTGGTTTGATCTGAAACGGCAAGGGATGCCGGAAATCAAGCATGTTTTCGTGGATAATGTCACCGGAGAAGGGCAGACTTACACGTTGACCAAGGAGGATAAACGTTATTTGTTGCCGATACCCCGTAAGGAGATAGACAGATGTCCTACTTTGAAACAGAATCAATATTAATTAATACATGGCATATTATGAAGATGAAGTATATATTTTTAGGGTTAATAGGGTTGTTTGTCATGGGGTGTTATAATGAAGATGACATCGTGGCGGATGACAGCAAGGAGCATACATATTCGTTGGCATCAGGACATGATTATGATGAGACGTTGCACGGGTGGCACGATAAATACGGATTTTATCCGTTGTATATATTCACGGAAAGGGATATCTATTGGAATAACACGATGTGGGATAATCCTAATTTGGATGTTTGGAAAGGAAAGTGTCTGGGACGTCCGGGAGATCCTGACTACGTGGGAAAACAAATAGAGCTGATCGGGAAGGCTTTTATGGGGGTTTATCCGGATGAATTGTTGAAACATTTCCCGTTGAAGATGTTGTTGTGCCGGGATTTGTACGAAACAGAGTACACATCGACTTACGACCCGGTGGTAGGAGCTTGGGTTCCCGGGTATGACTCGACGGCTGTATGGGCGTACCGGGGATATGATTTTATTGCGGTCAACGGGGGAAGTGAGTTCGTGGAGGAGATGACGACGGATGATAAATATGAGTTGCAACTGGGGTTGAATGCGGTTTTTTTGGAATATCTGGAAATAAAGGGTGTATTTACGGCTCCCGATGAGTTTTTCGAGGTGTCAGATTATCGGTATGAATACTGTCGCGGCGATGAATTGTTTAAACGAGGATTTATCACGGTGGATGCGTTGAAGGATGGTGATGAGAATCTATCTAAGAAGAACGATTTCACTTCGTATGTAAAATTGGCTGCTTATAATATGGCAGCATTGAAAAGTACTCCGGATAGGAGTTCGGATTGGGAGGTAACACCTTCGTGGGTAGGAGCTTTGAATCCAGAGGAGCGGGACGTGAACGGGCTGTGCGGGAGGAAATATGAAATCGTGATACGTTATTTGAAAAGTTTGGGGATCGATACGGGTAAATTGCAGTATCCGGTTCTGGATTAGACGAGTGTTTTTGTTTAAATGATCGTGTTATCCCGGAGGGCGGTTGTCCGTCGGGATAACATTTAGAGAGTGTTGTATGTAAATTTTTATGTATGTTGGAAGATGCTATAATAAAAGTGGAACATTTGTCGCATCGTTATGATGTCCAGTGGGCGGTGCGGGATGTTAATTTTGAGATTACTCAAAAGGGGATATACGGTTTGTTGGGTTCCAACGGTGCCGGAAAGTCTACTATCATGAATATTATATGTGGTGTGATAAAACCCACGGAAGGCGTTGTGCTGGTCAAAGGAACGGATATAACGAGAGATCCCACGGGGGTAAAATGTCATATCGGTTTTTTACCCCAGAAACCGCCTTTGTATGATGAATTAACCGTGGAGGAGTATTTGACTCATGCCGCCGAGTTGCGATGTGTTCCCGATAAGGAAGTGAAAAAGGCCGTGTCCGATGTTATGGGGTTATGTGCCATATCTCATTTCCGGAAACGGTTGATCAAGAATCTTTCCGGAGGGTATCAGCAACGCGTGGGAATAGCGCAGGCGATTATTCATAAGCCGGATATCGTTATTTTTGATGAACCTACCAATGGATTGGACCCGAACCAGATACTGGATATCCGTCGATTGATTAAAGGAATCGCGGAGGAACATACGGTCATCCTTTCAACCCATATATTGTCGGAGGTGCAGGCTATTTGTGATTATATTTTTATGATTGACGCGGGACAGGTCGTGTTTACCGGTAGCGTGAATGATTTTGATAATTATATTCTTCCCAGCACGATATATGTAGATTTCACGGAGGAAATACCCGGGGATAAATTGAAGCATATACCGGGAGTGTTGCAGGTGGAACACGTGGAAAAGAATCGTTACCGGATACGTTTTTCCGATGCTAACGAGGTGATGGAGCATCTCGTGGAAGAGGCTGCCGCTAATTGTTGGCATATGTGTGAGATGAGGTTGGAGAAAATTTCTCTTGATCATGTTTTTGCCGAATTGTCTAAAAAGAAACGTTAGTCAAAATTAAAGAAGAAAATTATGGGTATTATATATAAAATAGCACGGGCTGAATTACGAATGCTTTTCTTTTCACCGATAGCGTGGCTTTTGTTGTTGTGTTTTGCCGTGCAGAGCGGGATGCAGTATATCTATATGTTTGATTATCTCATGTATTCCATGAAAGAGTACGGGGGCGTGTGGGATGCCACAAAATCTCTTTTCGTGAACCAGAACGGGATATGGTATTACGTGCAGGGTTTTCTGTATTTTTATATTCCTTTATTGACAATGGGGATTGTAAGTAAGGAGTTTAACAGTGGTTCTATCCGGTTGTTGTATTCCTCTCCGATCAGTAGCACACAGATCATACTCGGGAAATATTTCGCGTTGGTTTTTTACGGGATGATCATGATGGGGGTACTGGTGCTATATGCCTTAATAGGGTGGGGAACGATTGAAAATTTTGAAGGAGGTCTGGTGTGGAGCGGTTTGTTAGGATTGTTCCTGTTGACATGTACTTATTTGGCTGTCGGTTTGTTCGTATCGAGTTTGACTTCTTACCAGATTATCGCGGCTGTCGGTACGTTTATGGTATTGATGTTATTGAGTATGATCGGTAGATTCGGTCAGCAATATAATTTTGTTCGGGAGATTACTTACTGGTTGTCGATTAACGGGCGTGCCGATACATTTTTGAACGGCATGTTGTGTAGTGAGGATTTACTTTATTTTCCTGTTGTTAGTGCCACATTTCTGGCTCTGGCGGTAATTCGGTTAAACGCGATTCGGCAAAAGCAGCGTTTCGTGATTACCTTGGGTAAAAACGCGATAGTGCTGGGGATTGTCGCGCTCGTGGCGTATGGCTCGTCGCAGCCGGCGTTGACCGTGTATTACGATGCTACCAGTACGAAAGAAAATACGTTGACGCCCGCCAGTCAAGAGGTGGTGAAAGAAGTGAAAGGGGGGATGACGATTACCGCGTACGTGAATATTCTGGACCCAAGTTATTGGGAATATAAATATCCGGATTTTATTATGGAGAATATACGTTATTTCCGTAATTATACCCGGTTCAAGCCGGATATTAAATTGAAAACGGTTTATTATTATGCAGAGCCGGATGAGGATAAAAGGAAAGAAGATCGTGACGGTACGGTCACCCGGGCGAAAGCGATTCGGATTTGTGAACAGTATGACTTGGATAGCAATCGTTTGAAGACGAGGGAGGAGATTGATCAAATGGTTGACCTGTCAGAAGAGGGATACACGTTTATCCGTCAGATTGTCCGGGATAACGGGCAAAAAGACTGGTTGCGGACTTATAATGAAGGTATTTCCCGACAACCGACGGAAGCGGAAATCACGGTGGCTTTCAAACGAATGGTGATGCCTTTGCCTAAAATCGGATTTGTTACGGGGCATACGGAGCGAGGGATGTATGACAGGACTCCTTATGGCTATCAGTTTATTGCCAGTAACAGGAAAGTGCAGTTGTCCGTTTGGAATCAAGGGTTTGATGTCATGGAGATTACCTTGGAGCGGGAGGTGCCGGAAGATGTTGATATAATGATTATCGCGGATCCGAGAGATGTTTTTTCCGAAACGGAGGAAGCTGTTTTGCAGGCTTATCTGGATCGGGGTGGGAATTTGTTCTTTTTGGGAGAACCCCGGCGGAGGGAAACGCAGAACCCGATGTTGCGGAAATTGTTCGGCGTGGAATTAACCCCGATGTTAGCACAGAATGATATTCGGAATAAAGCATTACCGTCTAATGTACTTTTCTGTTTGCCGACCGGGGAGGCTAAAAGGAAAATGTATTATTTGAACCGTTCAAATCAGGTTATGCCCACGGCTGCGGGAGTGGAGCAAGTCGAGGATAAAGGGTATGATATGTTTCCGATCTTGCAGACCGATACGCTCACTCCTTGTTGGACGGAACTTGAAACGACCGACTTCGTGGATGATACTATTCGTTTTAATCCTTCAATAGGGGAGATTTCGAAAGAGTTTTCGACAGTTGTCGGGTTGACGAGAATGGTCGCCGGAAAAGAGCAAAGAATAATTATATCCGGTGATGCGGATGTGTTTGCCAACAACGAGTTTACAGCCAAGAGAGGCGTATCTAATAATAACACGTATTTGTTATTGGGAGGTTGTTACTGGATGTCTTACAATAAAGCCCCGATAGATGTTCGCCGTCCGAGAGCAAAGGATAACAGCGTATGTTTGTCGGTAAGAGGGTATTCAGTGATTCGTTGGGGTATCCGTTGGGGTATTCCCGTGCTCGTGGTGTTGGGAGGTATTTTCATGTGGGTGAGAAGAAAAAGCAGGTAAATTAGTTTAATATTAAGGTGTTATGGAAGATTGTATTGTAAAAGTAGAACATGTTTCTCATCGTTATACCGTGCAATGGGCTGTTAATGATATTAGTTTCGAGATACCCCGCAACGGGATATACGGGATGTTGGGTTCCAATGGGGCGGGCAAGTCTACTTTAATGAATATATTATGTGGAGTATTGCGCCAGACCAAGGGGGACGTGTTCATTAATGGCGTGAATACGCGTGAACATCCGATAGAGGCTAAAAAGCATATCGGTTTCATGCCTCAACAACCTCCTTTGTATAATGACATAACGGTGGAAGAGTATTTATCTTACGCTGCCGATTTGCGGCATATACCGCAAAGGAAGGTGAAGGAAGCCGTGGAACGGGTGTTGGCCTTGTGTGATATTACGCATTTCCGGAATCGGTTGATTAAAAATCTTTCCGGGGGATACCAGCAACGCGTGAGCATTGCTCAAGCTCTTGTTCATAAACCGGCTTTGGTGATATTTGATGAACCGACGAATGGACTGGATCCCAATCAAATACTTGAAATCAGAAATTTGATCAAGACGATCGCTAAAGATTGTACGGTGATTCTTTCCACTCATATCTTGAAAGAGATACAAGCTATTTGTGATCATATTTTGATGATTGGACAGGGGAAGTTAGTTTTTTCCGGTACCGTAGAGGAGTTTGATAATTATATCGAGCCTGATACACTTTTAGTTACCCTTAGAAATGCACCCTCGGTAAGCGAGTTGTTAGAGATTGAAGGGGTGAAAGAGGTGGAAGAAATAGGGAGTGCTTCTTTCAGAATTTATTTTACCCAAGCTCAGGAGGTGATGGACCGATTGATTGCACGGAGTGCAACCCAACATTGGGCGATGACTGAAATCCGGTTGGAGAAGAGTTCTTTAGAGAGAATTTTTGCTGAATTGTCCCAGAGTGTTCAATAAATTAAAATGTCAATTATGAAAATGATATGGAAAATAGCGAAAAAGGAATTGCAGTTGTTATTCTTTTCGCCTGTCGCATGGTTTTTGTTGGTTGTATTCACGATTCAAGCGGGGATGGTTTTCGTGGGGAATTACCACAATTACATGAAAAGTAACGAGTTCGGGAGCGGAGTCCAATTTATGGTTTCTTTTTCTTTGTTCGTGAGAGCCTTGTGGGGGCAGGTTTCCGCTTACCTATACTTTTACATCCCGTTGTTGACGATGGGGTTAGTCAGTAAGGAATTAAGTAGCGGATCAATCAAATTGCTGTACTCTTCTCCCGTGTCGAACACGCAGATTATCTTGGGAAAGTTTTTTTCGATGGTGGGATTCGCGTTTGTGATGTGCTTGATGTTAAGCGTTTACGTGATCGTGGCATGGTGTACCGTGCAGGACTTCGAGTGGGCGGTGGTTTTGACCGGTTTGCTCGGACTTTTTTTGTTGACGTGTACCTATGCCGCCGTGGGAATTTTTGTATCCAGTCTGACTTCTTATCAGTTTGTTGCGGCTGTCGGGACGTTTATCGTGTTGATGTTCTTGAGTTTGATCGGGGGATGGTGGCAAGAATATGATTTTGTTCGGGATGTCACCTACTGGTTGTGTATCAACGGACGGGTAAACACGTTTATAATGGGTATGATATGTAGTGAAGATGTATTGTATTTCCCTTTGGTAACAGCTTTGTTTCTGGCATTGACAATCATTCGTTTAAATGCCGTGCGGCAAAAGATAAAGTTTTCGGTAACTATGGGGAAAAATATTGTTGTCATACTGATAGCATGCTTGTTGGGATATTTCTCTTCCCGTCCGAAATTAATGGCTTATTATGATACTTCTTCAACCAAATGGAATACGTTGACGGAGGAGAGCCTGCGTATTGTCGAACAATTGGATGGGGATCTGTTTATCACGGCTTATGTCAACGTGCTGGACCCAAATTATTATAGTTACGCTTTTCCCCGTTTTATCCAACGGAACCGGAGGATTTTTGAACGTTATGAACGGTTTAAACCGGAGACAAAATTGAAAGTTATTTATTATTACGATACGATTACGGAGGCTGACGGGGGATGTCGTTTATTCAAGGAGAACAAGGGAAAGAGTATGTGGGAATTGGCTAAAAAAGTTTGTGAAGATACAGGTATGGATAGTACTCGTTTGAAGACTCCCGAGGAGATAAGAAAAATGCTGGATCTGACTGGTGAACGAACTTTTGTTTGGCAGATTGTTCGGGAGAACGGGCAAAAGACTTGGTTGCGTACGTTTGATGATCCGATGGATATATTCCCTCATGAATCGGAAATTAGTGCCGCTTTGAAACGGGTGGCTTCCTCGTTACCCAAGATCGGATTCGTGACAGGATACGGAATGCGTTCTATTTATGATTCTTCTCTGCGGGGGTATGATCGGTATTTTACGGTAAAATATGCCCGCTTGGGAATGATAAATCAAGGATTCGATGTGGAGGAAGTGGATTTGCATCAGGAGATCCCCGCGGATATCAATGTATTGACCATAGCTGACATGCGGGAACCTTTTTCGGAAAAGGAATTGGGGGCATTGAAAAATTACGTGGATCGAGGTGGAAATTTATTTATTTTGGCAGAGCCTAGACGTCGCGAGGTGATGAATTTGTTTTTGAAGGATTTGTTTGGTGTCGAATTGACCGAAGGTGTGTTGGTACAACATCGGAAACCGGAACAACGTCCGGAAGAGTTGTTTTGTTTAATGACCGGGGAAGCGGCAACGTTAAGTTATCATTACGGTTCTTTGTCTTACGCGCTGATGCCGACAACGACCGGTATTGAGATGGTTGAACCGAAAGGATTTGTAATGACACCGATATTGAAAACGGACACGCTGGCGAACGAATTGAAAAAGAGAGAAAACCGATCATATCGAGTGTGGAATGAATTGGAGTCATTAAATTATGAAGATGAACCGTTGAAATACAACCCGGCGGCGGGCGAGGTGGCTAAGGAATACTATACGGCAGTCGCTTTGTCCCGTAAACTGGGAGAACGGGAACAACGGGTGGTTATTATGGGAGATTCCGATTGTATCAGTAACGGAGACAGTCAACGTTGTGGTGGTGTGACTTTGTTACATGGGACGTATCATTATCTTTCTCATAATGAGATGCCGGTAGATACCAGAAGATCAATGACGACCGATACGGTTGTTCATATTAATAAAACGAGTTTTAAAGTATTGAGGACAGGTCTGATGATTCTTTATCCTTTATTTTTCTTGGGGATGGGGCTTTTCTTTTGGATCAGAAGGAGGGGAAGATAGTTTATGGATTCATCGTATAAAAAATGAGGGTTTATGAGAGTGATATTTTTATTTATAATATGTTTTGTATCATTGGTCTGTTGCGGACAGGAGGAATTTACCATTTCCGGTACGCTGAAAGGTTTTACCGATGGAAATATTTTTATTTTGAAACCCAACGGGAACGAGTGGGACACTCTGGTGGGTGCGAGAATGGAAAAAGGAAGTTTTGAGTTACGAGGGAAAGAGAGTGGCATAGTCATGGTAGATTTGGTGATCGCCGGACAAGGGGAACAGAAGTTTATGCTTGAAAAGGGGCAGTTTATTGTTCGTGGAGAGAAAGGGAATATAAGTATCGAAGGTGGGGAGGCTCAGAAATTGTATAACTGTTTTCAAGCAATTTCTTCGGCGATGACTCGGAAGGAAGATTTGCTGACTAAAGAATATTATGCCGCGAAAGAAAATAAAGATGAGAGGGTTATGAAACAGCTTCTGGATGATCTCGAGCAATTGCTCTTGGAGTGGCATATGAAGGAAAATGATTTGATTAAGGCAAATCCGGATGCTTACGTGTCGGCTTTTGTGATCTATACAGCGATGAATACGATGCATTTTGAGAATTTTATGCTTGTGTCATTGAAAAAACATTTGAATTACGAGTTGTTGCGGGAGAAATTTATGCTGTTGGGAGAACAAGGGAAAAAAACGGAATATGGAAGAATTGTTGCGGATTATGTCGCGGAACAGGAGCGGGTTGTGATAGGTGCGTTAGCCCCGGATTTTGAGATTACGACGCCGGACGGGGAGAGTATATCTCTTTATGCTTTGGACGGGAAAGTCAAGTTAATTGATTTTTGGGCTTCATGGTGTGGTCCTTGCAGGCAGGAGAATCCTAATGTCGTGAAAATTTATAATAAATTTCGAGGTAAGGGATTAGAAATTCTGGGAATATCCTTGGATTCCGATAAAAAAGAGTGGACGGATGCAATTCGAAAGGATGGGTTGAGATGGAAACATGGGGCTGAGCTGAAAGGTTGGAAATCGTCAGTCGTGCAATTATATAAAGTGAGAAGTGTACCTTGTACGATCTTGTTGGATGAAAATAATCGGATTGTAGCCAAGAATTTACGAGGCAAAGAATTGGAAAAGAAAATAGAAGAGTTATTGAAAAACGAGTGACAAGCATTCGTGCTTGTGTAAGATAAACTTCAAAGATTTATTTATGAGAATGTTAGATGATATTTATTCACGTTTGATAAGCGTGAAAAGAGGGGGTGTCGTGTTTTTAGCGTGTACGTGTATCCTTGTTTCGAGTACGTTGGACGGGATGTCACAACGAAAGACATGGTCTTTGCGTGCATGTATCGAGCACGCCAGAGAGCATAATCTCCAAGTAGAGTATGCCCGGGTATCATTGGAAAATACTTTGGTCGAATCTTCCCGGGCGAAAGCTCAACGTCTGCCGTCGCTTGATTTTTCTTCAACTCAAGGTTGGGGACACCAGAAAAAGGCGGGTACAAACGGGACGTTGAAATCGTCAAGTGCCTACACGGGCAGTTACTCGCTCAGCGGGAACATGACATTCTACCAAGGGGGGAAACTCTCCCGTTCCATCCGGCAGCAAGAGCTGTTGGAAAAAGCGGTGACACAAGATGTGCTTGTCGCCCAAAACGATATCGAGATATCGGTGACGAAGGCGTACCTGCAAATCCTGTACGCGAACGAGACTTTAAAAACGGACAGGCAGACGCTGGAAAGTTCCGGTGAGCAACTGGCACGGTCGAAAGCCTTGCTTGACGCGGGTTCTATCAGTGCGAGCGATTTCGCGCAAATGGAATCGCAGTACAGCAGTGACCAATACCGGGTAGTACAAGCCGAGAACGATTTGGCTTTTTCCAAGTTGCAATTAAAGCAACTTTTAGAACTGGATCCGGAAGAGGAATTTGATGTGGTGTTCCCGGAACTGGACGAGGAAAGCGTGCTTGTCTTGATTCCCGGTCTTCAGGATGTTTACCGGGAAGCCTTACGGCTGATGCCGGAGGTGAAAAGCAGCCAGTTGAACGTAGAGTCGGCAATCGTGGGTGAAAAGATAGCCCGGGGGGATTACTTGCCGAGTGTCTCTCTCTCGGCTTCCGTTTCCACTGGGTACGATTCCAAGGGTAGCGGTTCCTATTTCTCTCAAATAGACGATCGTTTGGTTGAGAACATCGGGATTAATATCAGTATCCCGATCACGAACCGGAAGAAAGCTCGTTTGAATGTTTCAAAAGCAAGACTTCAAACCGAACAGTCACGTTTAGACGAGCAGAATACCCGTAAAAATTTGTTGCAAACGGTGGAATCATTACATCAAGATGTTGTTGCCGCCCAAAGCCGGTACATGGCAGCTAATCAACGGGTAAAATCGGCTTACACGAGTTACCGGCAGGTACAGGAGGAATTTGATGCGGGGATGAAGAACCCGGTTGATTTGCTGGTGGAGAAGAACAATTACCTGTCCGCGTTGCAGGAACAGATACAAGCGAAATACCAAGCGGTTCTCGCTTTCAAGTTGTTGAATTTTTACAGGAATGAACCGATTGATATATAATAAAATAATTGAAAATGAAAAAGATAGTTATTATAATAGCGATTGTAGTGGGGAGTATTTTGTTGTTTTTCTCCTTTCGGCCGAGAGAGAAAGAAACGGTGAATTACGAGGTGTTCGAGGTTAAAAAAGGGGATATCCGTAACACGATCACGGCGACGGGCACCATAGAGCCGATCACGCAAGTGGAGGTGGGAACGCAAGTTTCCGGCACGATAGCCCGTATTCTCGTGGACTATAATTCGGAAGTGAAAAAAGGGGAACTTATCGCTGAACTGGATAAAACCGTGCTGGAATCGGAGTACGAGTCACAGTTAGCCACACATTACTCCAACCAGAACGAGTACGACTACCAGAAGAAAAATCACGAGCGTCTGGCGGGATTGCACGCCAAGAATCTGGTTAGCGATTCGGATTTTGAAACCTCTGAATACCAGTACGAGAAAGCCCGCCGGGCTTTGGAGAAATCTCGTTCTGATTTATTGAAAGCGAAGACGAACCTGAATTATTGCATGATATACTCGCCGATAGACGGGGTGGTTATTTCCCGAGCGGTGGACGAGGGGCAGACGGTGGCGGCGATGTTCAACACGCCGAAGTTATTCGTGATAGCGAATGATTTGCGAAAGATGCGGGTTATTGCCGACGTTGACGAGGCTGATATCGGTCAGGTGAAAGAGGGGCAGAAAGTGATCTTCACCGTGGACGCCTTCCCGGACGAACATTTCGAGGGTTCCGTGACGCAGGTGCGTTTGGAACCGATCGTGACGTCGAACGTGGTTACTTACGAGGTGGTGATTGACGCGCCGAATCCGGATTTGAAATTGAAACCGGGTTTGACGGCGAGTATCACGGTGTTGACGCACGAGAAGACGAATGTTTTGATGATTCCCTTGCGTGCCCTGCGTTTCCAGCCGGAAGAAGAAACGGTGGAAATAGTGGTACAAGCCGGAACGGCAGGGAGAAAATCTGTTTGGATACAGACGGCCGAGGGATTAAAAAGTAAAAACGTGCTTACCGGGATTTCGGATGGAATTAACACGGAAGTCACGGAGGGTTTGCAAACGGGTGAGAAGGTGATTACCGGGATACATTTATCCGCTAAAGCAACTGAATCCATAAAGTCGAAGCCGGGTGGAAATCCCTTGATGCCTAACATGACCGGACAGCGGCCACATTAGTCGTATCTAATTGTATCATAGTTATATGAATCTACAAGTGAAAGATATAATCAAAATAGAAAATCTTTGTCGGGATTTCGAGGTGGGCTCGGAAACTGTACACGCCTTGAGAGAGGTATCTTTCTCGATTCGGGCGGGAGAATTCGTGACAATCATGGGAACAAGCGGCTCGGGCAAATCCACGTTGTTGAATATGCTGGGTTGTCTGGATATTCCCACGTCCGGCGAGTATTACTTGGACGGGAAGCCCGTGCGGGAAATGGGGAAAAATGACAGGGCTTCTTACAGGAACTTGAAAATAGGATTTATTTTTCAATCCTACAACCTGTTACCCAAGACTACGGCACTGGAAAACGTGGAATTACCCTTGTTGTATAACCCGTCCATTTCCAAACGGGTAAGAAAGGAAAAAGCGTTGAACGCCTTGAAAGCGGTAGGCCTGGAGAACCGGGTGAATCATCGCTCCAACCAGATGTCCGGGGGACAGCAACAACGGGTGGCAATCGCCCGTGCCATGGTGAACGATCCTGTTATTTTGCTTGCCGACGAGGCGACGGGTAACTTGGATACCCGCACCTCGTACGAGATTCTGGCTTTATTCCAGCACCTGCACGCCGAGGGGAGAACGATTATCTTCGTGACGCATAACCCTGAAATAGCGGAGTTCAGTAGTCGCAACATATTACTCCGTGACGGTCGGGTTGTCGAGGACAAGAAAAACTCGAGAATCGGTTCCGCCCGGCAAGTGTTGGAGGCGTTACCCAAAGAAATTGATTAATTCACGATTTATGAATTACGATTTACGATTAATAAAAGCGTTGGTTAGGGAGGATGATAATCATAAATCTGAAATCATAAATCATAAATCTAAAATCATAAATCATAAATCTAAAATGAATAGATGAATTACGGGAATTTAATAATTATAGCCCTTCGGGCTTTGAGTAATAATAAATTACGTGGGTTCTTGACGATGTTGGGTATCATTATCGGGGTGAGCTCGGTAATTTCGATGCTTGCCATCGGTGAAGGCTCGAAGTATAGTATAGAGAAACAAATAGAAGAACTGGGGGCTAACATGGTGGTTATCAACCCGACGAATGCCATGGTGGGAGGAATCCGCCAGAACGGCGTGATCGTTCAGACTTTAAAGTTGGAAGATTACCGGGCAATCGTTTCGGAAGTTCCTTATTTGGAAAACTGTTCTCCTTACGTGACGAAATCCGGGCAAGCCATTTACGGGGCGAGTAACACGCCGACCTCGATTTACGGGATCAACGAGGATTACATGGATATTCGCCGCTTGACGGTCAACCGGGGGGAAATGTTCA
>QWCH01001904.1_pt1 | contig 28919 bp, 25 predicted proteins | sample 1972671 | NCBI WGS metagenome assembly QWCH01 (sample SAMN09866713, study PRJNA288562) | Human gut metagenome isolate term3_stool, whole genome shotgun sequencing... | isolation source: gut | host: Homo sapiens | place: USA: California
AATTACGACCGTCCTCTTTGCCATTACGACCGTGCTAATGTGTAGTGCACTCGGCACCTCGCGAAGATTAGGACGGTCGTAATGGCGATTTGGACGGTCATAATTGAAAAGAGGACCGTCTTTAGGGCAAAAAAGCCCCTGAATTTCCTTGCGATATTTGGAACGCCGTCCGTTTTATTTTCAAATATTCGATTCTCCGGGAGTTAAGCTTTATCACTTTGACGGCGTTTCCGCTTTTGGGTAATCAAATTGCACGCTTTTGGGAACGGACTGCGCACCTCGTTTTTCCTTTTGTCAGAAAGGGGAGCTTAAACCGTGAAAAGAGTCAATCCAAAATCGATCAAGATTTTGGACGAAATAGAAAAACAGTCGAAAATGGGGGTTATTGTATATTTCCTTATTTGCAGGAGGTTCAAAACTTACTATATTTGAAACAATAAAGGATGATTATGACAGCCATGTCAGTATCCTGTCATCCAAATGTCGGCAAATCTTCAGATTTTATTCTGTTATTCAGGCAATTCTTTAATATATTTCTAATCTCTTCCACACAATTTATAGCGTATCAGGGCGTTGGTATTAAACGTAAATGCTTACCTTTGCGGCCGACTGTCCGTGTGAGGATACAGAATTAAGACAATTAATTATTACACTTTATACAAAGTATGGGAAAGTATAAATTGATCAACAACGTGTTGGGCTGGATTGTTTTTGCAATCGCTTCAACCGTCTATTTGATGACTATCGAACCCACTGCCAGCTTCTGGGATTGTGGTGAGTTCATTTCTTCGGCTTATAAGCTGGAAGTAGGGCATCCGCCCGGAGCGCCGTTCTTTATGTTGACGGCCAATCTGTTTACACAACTCGCATCCGACTCTGCCACAGTTGCAAAGATGGTAAATTCGATGTCTGCTTTGTTTAGCGGGCTGACTATCCTGTTCCTTTTCTGGAGTATCACCCATCTTGCCCGCAAGATCATGGTGAAAGACGGCGAAGAAGCCTCTTTGGGACAGATGATCACTATCATGGGTAGCGGTCTGGTCGGTGCATTGGCTTATACTTTCAGCGATACCTTCTGGTTCAGTGCTGTGGAAGGAGAGGTTTATGCCTACTCATCCCTCTTCACGGCAGTTGTTTTCTGGCTGATTTTGAAGTGGGAGGCCGTAGCCGACAAACCGCATGCAGACCGCTGGATCGTGTTGATCGCTTACCTGATGGGGTTGAGTATCGGCGTCCACTTGCTGAACTTGCTGTGTATCCCGGCTATCGTGTTGGTATATTACTATAAGAAATTCCCGAATCCGACCATGAAGGGGACGCTTGTCGCCCTGCTGGTTTCCTTTGCTATCGTTGCCCTGATGATGTATGGGGTGGTGCAGGGACTGGTCGAGGTTTGCGGTTATTTCGAACTGTTGTTCGTCAACATATTAGGTATGCCTTACAATTCCGGAGTATTCGCTTATGTGATTATAGTGGCCGGCGTCTTGATCTGGTCTATCTGGGAAACGATGCGCGATGAGGTTCATCCGACACGGATGAAGATTGCCTTTATCCTGTCGATCGTACTGATCGGTATTCCGTTTATCGGTAGCGGGTATGTGCTGGCTGTTATTCTGACGGCAGCCTTGAGCCTTTATCTGTTCTGGAGCAAAAAGGTTGATATCAAGACGTTGAATACGATTCTGGTTTGCCTGATGGTAGTCGTTGTCGGTTATTCTTCGTATGCACTGACACTGATCCGTGCGACAGCCGACACGCCGATGAACCAGAACGCACCGAGCGACATCTTCACGCTGCGTACTTATCTGGCACGTGAACAATACGGTAAGACACCGCTTATCTACGGACAGACCTACGTTTCCGAAGTACAACGTGAGAACCAGGGAGGCAATTGCGTCCCCGTTACGACGGAAGGCGAACCGACATGGAGCCGTGTAGTCAAGAAAGACAAGAACGAGAAAGACCGTTACTACGTTTCCCGTCGCGATCAGGATTATAAATATGTAGACGAGCTGAATATGCTCTTCCCGCGTATGTTCAGCAGTGATCCGCGCCATGTCGAGGCCTATAAGGAATGGGCGCAGGTGAAAGGGCAGCCAGTGAAGTATAACTATTGCGGCGAGATCAAGAGCGTGATGAAACCGACGTTTGCGGAAAACTTGCGTTATTTCTTCTCCTACCAGCTGAATTTTATGTACTGGCGCTACTTCATGTGGAACTTCTCCGGCCGTCAGAACGACATCCAGGGAAATGGCGAAGTGCTGAACGGTAACTGGATCACCGGTATTCCGTTTATTGACGAGGTCTTGGTCGGCCCGCAGGAGGATATGCCGTACGATATTATCAATAATAAAGGACATAACGTCTATTATATGCTGCCCTTGCTGTTGGGTATTCTGGGCCTGTTGTTCCAGGCTTATTCCGGACAGAAGGGTATCCAGAGTTTCTGGGTTACATTCTTCCTGTTCTTTATGACAGGTCTGGCCATTGTGCTCTATCTGAACCAGACGCCCTACCAGCCGCGTGAACGAGACTATGCGTATGCAGGTTCGTTCTATGCCTTCTGTATCTGGATCGGGTTTGGTGTCGCGGCCTTGGCAAAGGGATTGGAGCGCTACGGCAAGCTGAATCCGGTAATTGCCGGTTCGGTGGCAACCCTGCTTTGCCTGTTCGTGCCTGTCCAGATGGCCAGTCAGACTTGGGACGACCACGACCGTTCAGGCCGTTATGTCTGCCGTGATTTCGGGTCAAACTATCTGGAATCATGCGAGCCGAACGCCGTGATCTTTACGAATGGCGATAACGATACCTTCCCGCTGTGGTATGCCCAGGAGGTCGAAGGAGTCCGTACCGACGTCCGTGTATGTAACACCAGCTACCTGCAAACAGACTGGTATATCGACCAGATGAAGAAACAGGCTTACGAGTCCGCTCCGCTGCCGATCACCTGGACACGCGACCAGTATATCCAGGGAACGCGCGATGCAGCCTATGTATTCCCGCTGACAAAAGACTCGATCGACCTGAATGTGGCGTTGAACTTTGTCCGTAGCGATGATCCGAAATTCAAGAAGATTCCGGGCATCAACCAGGAACTGGATTATATCCCGGCCGACAGACTTTATTATAAGGTCGATTCGGTTGCCGGAGCCAAAGTATTGGGTGGTAATACGGATGGAATGGTCAGCCAGATGATGATCGACCTGAGAGGCAAGAACGCCTTGGGCAAACAGGAACTGACGATCCTCGATATGTTGCAGACCAATAACTTCGAACGTCCGATCTATTATGCCATCACGGTTAATTCCGACCAGTTCATCAAGTTGGACGGCTATTTCGAACAGACGGGTCTGGCTTATCAGATCGTTCCGAAGGAAGCCAACAAAGCGGTCAATACCGACAAGATGTATGACAACGTGATGAACAAATTCAAATGGGGCGGCGTAGACAAACCGGGCGTTTACATCGACGAGAATGTCATGCGTATGTGTAAGAGCTACCGTACGATGTTGTTCAACAAACTGGCGGAAGCGTTGGTGAGAGAAGGCAAGAACGACAAGGCACTGGCCGTACTGGACAAGTCCATGCAGGTATTGCCGCCGGAAAATGTCCCGTTGGATTATTCGGCCGTTTCAACCGGAGAGTTGTATTATGTGTTAGGGCAGAAGGAGAAGGCAGAAGAAGTCTTTACTGCCATTGCCGATAATGCGATGCGCAACCTCAACTGGTTCTACCGCTTGAGTCCGGCGCAGATGGCTTCGATAGAATCTGAGCTGTATTATAATCTGGCAACTCTCAATCAGGTTTTGTTAATTAGCAAACATTATAACCCCGAATTCGGTAAGAAATACCAGGAAGAGTTTGACAACTACCGTATGGCTTACGAGTCGGTGCGCAAAGAATAGATATGTTTATAGAACAACCGCCCTGGTTCTACAGGGTCCTGTTTCCAGGGGTAATCTGGAGGATTCCGGCTAAGAAGAAGTGTGTATATCTCACCTTCGACGATGGTCCTATCCCCGAGATTACCCCTTGGGTATTGGATATACTCGATAAATATGGCGTGAAAGCCACCTTTTTCTGTGTAGGAGACAACGTTCGCAAATATCCGGAGACCTACCAGATGGTGCTCGATCGGGGACACCGTGTCGGTAACCACACGTTCAACCATATCCAGGGGATACGGTTCTGGACAAAGAACTATCTGGCGAATGTCGAGAAGGCTGCCGAGTACATCAAGAGTAACCTTTTCCGTCCGCCCCATGGCCATATGCGCTTTCCGCAGGTGGTCTTTCTCAGGAAGCACTACCGGATTATCATGTGGGATGTCGTGACACGCGACTACAGTCCGCACATGACGCCGAACGGAGTCTTCAACGTCGTCAAAAACTACACGCGCAACGGCTCCGTCATCGTCTTCCACGATTCGCTGAAAGCCGAAAGCAACATGCGCGAAGCCATGCCCCGCGCCATCGAGTGGTTGCAGGAGCAGGGATATGAGTTCAAGTTGTTTGAATAGGACATCCTCATAAATACAGATAATAAGATTGCTCTTGTGTCATGGCGGGCTTGACCCGCTAAAGCGTTAGGACTTATTTGGATACACTCTCCAGGACACAGACGCTATGAGTGCAGTTCTTGAGGTAAGTTCGATATAATTGTAACAAATAACTTTAAAAGATTAAATACCATGAAACGTCTATTGAAAAGCATTACATTCCTATTGATGTTGTGCATCGCCTTTGCCGGCAGTGCACAGGAATTACAGGAAAAACTGGCCGCTCTGAAAGGTATCAGCGGCATCGAAAAACTGGAATCGGACTATTACGCCGAGAAATATGTCGTCCGCATTACCCAACCGGTCGATCATAAGAATCCTGCTGCCGGGACATTCACCCAGCGCGTGATCGTCGCCCATGTAGGTTTCGACCGTCCCACGATATTGGTGACCGAAGGCTATGGCGCTGCTTACGCCCTCAATCCCCGCTACCAGGAAGAGCTGTCGAAGCTGCTCGACGCCAATATGGTCTTTGTGGAATACCGTTATTTTCTGGAATCCACCCCGGAACCCTGTAACTGGGATTACCTGACAGCCGAGAACTCGGCTTATGATCTCCATAATGTCAACCGGACCTTCCGCCAACTCTATACCGGCAAGTGGGTCAGCACCGGCATCAGCAAAGGCGGGCAGACTACCTGCCTGTACCGCGCCTATTTCCCTGACGATGTCGATTTCTCCGTCCCTTATGTCGCTCCCTTGAACCGGGGTGTCGAAGACGGCCGCCACGAACCGTTCCTGCGTAAAGTCGGTACGAAGAAAGACCGCCGGAAGATCAAAGCGTTCCAAGCCGAAATCCTGAAGCGTAAAGCCGAAATCGTCCCGATGTTGGAGACTTTCTGTCGCGATAAAAAGCTGGAGTTTCGCATTCCGATGGCCGAAGTGCTGGACTATTGCGTGCTCGAATACCCGTTTGCCCTCTGGCAGTGGGGAACGCCGACCAACGTCATTCCGCCCCTTTCTTCCGACACGAAAACATTGTTTTACCACTTAGCCGACATCAGCGGCCCCGATTATTTTGCCGAGGACCAACCGAACATCTCCTTTTTCGTCCAGGCAGCCCGCGAATTGGGCTATTATGGTTATGACACAAAGCCGTTCCGCAAGCTTCTGACAATCGACAGCAGTCGGGGTTACCTGAACCGCATCATGCTACCCCGTGAACTGGTCGACCGCGTGGAATACCGTCCGGAGCTCTATCATAAAGTCTACGATTTCCTGAAAAACAATGATCCGAAAATGATATTCATCTACGGTGAAGTGGACCCTTGGAGCGCGACCCGTGTCCCCACCTTCAAAGGCAAGGTGAACGAACAAATCTACATCCAGCCCAGAGGCAGCCACCGTTCCCGCATCAGCAACATGCCGGAAGAGATGAAAGAAAAAATATTGACACAGATCAATAAGTGGTTGGCGGAATAACAGATATCTTTATTCTTTTTTGCTTAGAAACCGTTTGATTTCGGAATAATATGGATACATTTGTGAACCTATTTTTCTCACTTGTAAAACGGATTTTAATTTAAAAAAGAAAATGATGAAAAAGAATCTATTATTTCAGTTCTTGTTAATGGCGTTCCTGCTTTCGGCTTTCTCTTGTTCGGATGACGATTCCACACTGGAAATCAATAACGCAACCACTTTGAACATGCTCGATGCGGAGAACGGCACGACCCGTTTGGGAAATTCAGACATTTACATTAATGCTGCAAACAATTTTCAGACAAACAGATGCCTGATTGCCGAAATCGGTACGTCGAAAGGATTGGGAAAAGTCGTTCCTCCCAAGGTCGGCGACGGGTTGGTCTCTCAGGTTGCCGTAGCGCCGGGCCATCTCTACCAGGCTTTCGTGGAAGAAGCCGTAATGCAGTTCCCGTCGGGGAAGTTCGCGTTAGCGCTGGCCGGAGACTACTATCAGTTCTATGTCGATTCGGAGATCATGAAAGAGGAAAAAAGAATAGGCGCCGTCGTGCGGTTTGCCTTGATCAATCCCGAGGCAGACGGTTTACCTGCCTATGACAGCATGATCGGGACGGTGCGCAACGGTTATGGAGAGGAAATCGTCTATGAGTTTCCCAAGAACACAGAGTTTTACTACGACAGCAGTCTGGAAGAGATCTTCCAGATTTCGACCAATGGCGGTGTTTTGAAGATGAGCCTGTGGGTCTCGTGGGGCGATAATCTCCGGGGCAACTACGTCATCTATGCCCGGCATAACGAGGTATATACGAAAGTATATGTCAGAGTGGAATAATCAGAACATTCCCTGTACCTTGTAAACAAATTCCATCCAAACCCAATATCGGATCGCCTTTCCGAGGAACATCGAGATCGCAACGATCCAGATATTGGCACGGAGGAAACCGAGCGCTACGGCGATGAAATCACCGATGCCGGGAAGGAAAACAAAGAAGCCCATCCAAGAGCCTTTCCCTTTTATCCAGTCCTGGACCTTTTGGAGTTTCACGGCATCCAGCTTCAGATATTTCTCTATCCATTCGACTTTCCCCAGCATACCTAACCAGTAACAACTCATACCTCCCAGGAAGTTACCTAATGTCGCGGCAATCATACAAGGCCAATAGGCCGAGCCTGCCAGTAGTACGCCGGTCAGAACCACCTCGCTGCTGAACGGCAGGATGGTAGCGGCCAGGAATGACGCGATAAACACGCCGATATATCCGTATTCTATAAGAAATTCCATAAACGAATGAATAAGGTGGCAATCAGGAATACCACAGTTGCATAAAACGACCAGAAAACAATCCGCCTTCGCGTTACCGTAAAGAAGTGGGCAATCAGGATGGAAGCAGGTACACAAGCCGTTTCCAGAAATTCTTCCGAGACTTGCTCATAGAAGAAATAAAGGCTGAAAGCCCATACCGACATCGCAATCAGAAACGCAAGAAACTGGCGTGAACGCAGTGAGTCCTCCGTATCGTGCATGATGATATTCAGAGACGCGACAATTGTCAGGAAAGCAATTGCAATGATACTGATCCAGTCAACCAGCACAATCCCGTCCGTAGCCAACAGGTGCATCTTGAAAAGCGTATGGAAAGGAATGGTGAACGGCGTAAAATCCCGTTGCCATACGCACCAGCCCAGCAGGAACCAATACACGGTGGCGACACCGAGCAGAGATGCCATAAATGTACGTGGCGTTAGCGAACGAAAGTTGTACATCCCGAGCCAAAACAGGGGCAGGAACCAGAGCAGGTGAATCCATAGCAGGCTTCCGATACCGATCAACAGGGCAGCACTGTAGGCTTTCTCCCTCGCTTCCGGATCGTGGTAGGAGGTGAATAGCTGGTAAATCGCCAGGATTAGGCAAAAAACGCCGACCGACGTAGATTTCAGCGGGAAGAAATCCGGGTTCGTACTGATGAATAAGATATAAAACAGGAACGGCAACATCGTCTTTTCCCTGATCAACACCAAGACATAATTGGCGCGATGTAATAAGAAAGCGCCTCCTGCCATCAGTACCATCCCGATGATATAGGTAAATTCTTTGCCGGGCAATGCCTGGCAGATAGCGTTCCAAAGAGGAGTAGCCGAAACCTCGCCATAGACGGGATAGCCTACGGAATACAGATAACTCACCACCCAGCAGACCATACACGCCAGCAGAACCGGAATAAAAGTCTGCGGCGCGGAAAAATCAAACCGGCGGGTAAATTTATTGTATGCTACTCTCATGTTAGTTGAAATTAGATAGATGATGATTTAGCGGAGACTCGCTATGTTTGTATTACCGGACGCAGATATCGCAGATGACGCAGATGAACGCAGATCATTTATTGTTTTAAAAGAAAATAAGTCTGCGTTCTTCTGCGTAGTCTGCGCCCGTCTGCGTCCGGTAAATACGAGCAAACGTTTATTACAAATCGAATCCGATATCGCTACGGAAATATTTCTTGTCGAAGTCGATGATTTTGGCACCGGAGAAGGATTTTGCAAGGGCTTCCTCCTTGTTGGCACCGTATGAGCTGACGGCGATAACACGGCCTCCGTTAGTGAGGATTTGCCCGTCGGCTGCTTTTGTGCCGGCATGGAAAACGATGTTTTCTGCCGGGACTTTATCCAGGCCGCTGATCACTTTGCCCTTTTCGTAGGCTTCGGGGTAACCGCCGCTGACCAGCATAACGGTTACAGCTGCACGCGGGTCGTGTGTCAGTGTGCGGCTTCCTAAGTTGCCTTCTGCAACGCCTTCCAGCAGTTCGACCAAATCACTCTGGATGCGGAGCATCACGACTTCCGTTTCCGGATCACCCATGCGGCAGTTATATTCGATCACCATCGGCTCGTTCTTTACATTGATCAGGCCGAGGAAGATGAAACCTTTATAATCGATATTCTCCGCTTTTAGTCCTTCGATGGTCGGGCGGATAATGCGCTCGTCCACCTTCTGCATAAACACATCATCTGCAAAAGGAACAGGGGAAACAGCTCCCATACCGCCTGTATTCAGGCCGGTATTACCTTCTCCGATCCGTTTGTAGTCTTTGGCAACCGGAAGTACCTTATAGTCCTTGCCGTCTGTCATGACAAACACAGAGCATTCGATACCGTCCAGAAACTCTTCGATGACAACTGTTTTGCTGGCATCGCCGAACATTCCGCCCAGCATGTCACCCAACTCTTTCTTCGCCTCTTCCAATGTATCGAGAATCAACACACCTTTGCCGGCTGCCAGTCCGTCTGCTTTCAGCACATAAGGAGCTTGCAGTTCTTCGAGGAAAGCGTAGCCTTCTGCTAAATTATCTGCCGAGATACTTTTGTAGCGGGCAGTCGGGATATGATGGCGCATCATGAAAGCCTTGGCAAAATCCTTGCTCCCTTCTAACTGTGCACCCTCTTTAGACGGGCCGATAACGGGAATAGCGGCCAGGGCGGAGTCGTTCTTGAAGAAGTCGTAAACTCCTTTCACCAACGGGTCTTCCGGGCCTACCACTACCATATCGATATCGTTTGCCAAAGCAAACTCCTTGATAGCAGGGAAATCGTCTGCCTTGATATTTACATTCGTGCCTGCCAATGCTGTTCCGGCATTACCGGGAGCAATGAATAACTTGTCCACTTTCGGGCTTTGAGCAATCTTCCAGGCTATTGCGTGTTCGCGGCCGCCTGAGCCAAGTAATAAGATGTTCATATTTCTTAATTCTTAATTTTCAATTCTTCAGGTAATCGTCGAAGTACCGTGTTATCTTCTCATACAGATGCGGGCGGTCTTTGCCGATCACATTGTGCAGGTGGCGGGGATAGACGAAGTAATCCGGATAGGTGTCTGCATCCACACAGGCTTTCAGGAAGCCGAGGCTGTGTTGCCAAACGACTACCGGATCGATATCTCCGTGGATCAACAACAGATGTCCTTTGAGGTTGCCGGCTTTCAGTTTGAGGTTGGCATTCTTATATCCTTCCGGATTGTCCTGCGGACGGTCCATATAGCGTTCACCGTACATAATTTCGTAATTGCTCCAGTCGATCACCGGTCCTCCGGCAACGCCTACCTTAAACAGTTCCGGATAAGAACACATCAGGTTCGTTGTCATAAAGCCGCCATAGCTCCATCCGTGCACGCCTATCCGGTCGGCATCCACGTATGGAAGAGACTTCAGGAAGTCGACACCTTTCACCTGGTCCGCCATTTCGTTTACACCTAAGTTCCGGTGGATCACACTTTCAAAAGCATGTCCGCGACTGGCTGATCCGCGGCTGTCGAGCGTAAAGATCACATATCCGCGTTGTGCCATATAGATATCCCATCCGCCTACACCGTTCTTCCATCCGCCTGTCACCAACTGGGCGTGCGGACCTCCGTAGACATAGACGATAGTCGGATATTTCTTCGTTTCATCCAACCCGACGGGTTTAACCAGACGATAGTTCAAGTCAGTCACGCCGTCTGCCGCCTTGATCGTACCTGTGACGATTTCCGGCATGGCATAGCCCTCGTACGGGTCTTTTGCCGTCAGTAACGTCCGCAGGGTTTCTCTCTTTTGCCCGTCGATAATCGAAATTTCACGTGGAATAGCGGGAGCGGAATAATTATCGATCAGATATTTGCCGGATGCGCTGAGTTGCGTACTGTGCACACCTTGCAAACCGCCCGAAGTCAGTTCGTAGGATGTCCCCTTTTTCAAATCTAACCGTGATGTCCCGACATATAAGGCATCGCCATAGCCGAAGGAACTGAGCAGCGCCGGTTTGGTAGAGGAGAAATACAAGGCTTTTCCTTTTGCATCAAAGCCCAATACATCCTTTACGACCCATTCGCCTTTCGTCAACTGTTTCAGCAGTTTGCCCTCCGTATTATATAGATACAGGTGGTTATATCCGTCGCGTTCGCTCTGCCAGATAAACTGGTCCGGGTTGTTAGGAAGGAAGAGAACCGGATGTTGCGGTTCCACGTAGTGTTCATCCGTTTCGGTGAACAGGTCGGCTTCCTTTTCCCCTGTCAGGGCGGAATAGCGTACCAGATGCATCTCGTTCTGTTCCCGGTTCAGTTCGGCGATATAGATGCTTTTCTCGTCCGGACTCCAGGCTATATTAGTCAGGTATTTCTCTTTTGGCAATCCCGTTTTCAGCCAGACAGTCTTTTTTGTTTCCAAGTTATAGACGCCGACAGTCACTTCATGGCTTTTCATGCCGGCCATCGGGTACTTATGCGGTTCAGCCGTTGCGCAACGGGTTGTAATATTAACAAACGGATAATCCGTAACCATGCTTTCGTCCATCCGGTAGAAAGCTAAAGCCGAACCGCCGGGCGACCAGAAAGTCCCCTTATGGATACCGAACTCGTTCTGGTGGACAGACTTTCCGCAAACGATACCGTCCGCCGTTTCGTCCGTAACAATCCCGACAGTGTTATCGGGCGAAAGGATCCGCAGGTTATTCCCTTCCGTAAAAGCCAGGTAGCCGTTAGCCGGGCAGAAATCATAATCAGCCCATGACGCATCCAACTTATAAGTATTCAGAATCTTGTTTTCCGCAAAATTATAATGGTAACGATGGCGTTTGGCATTGAATGTTAGCACGGGCTGATCCGGATATGGAACCGAGAAATAAGGCATACTTCCCACTGTCTGCTGTCCGGCTGCCGTAAGTGCATCGTTCAGTTGCTGGCGGGTGAAAGCCACTTTTTCGTTCTTGGTCGATTCGCCGCTCATCATGCTGTCGCCCTTGACATACAGATAAGTATCTCCGCACCACTGCAACTGTTTCAGGCTACGGGGTACAAAACGACTTTGCGTTTTTCCTCCCGGTATCAGGTCTTGCAAGGTGAATTGCTTATCTTGTCCCATCATCGACAGCGGATTTGTAAGTGTCAGGGCACAACATATTGCTAAATATTTAATCATCGAGATCATCGTCATCTCTTCTTTTAAATGGTTTCTTGAATGATTGGTTTCCGAACTTCTTATCTCCGAATTTCCTGTCACCAAATTTCTTATCCCCGAACTTTTTGTCACCGAATTTCTTTTTGTCCCCAAAGACTTCGTCGTCTTTGAAACGTTTCTTGACAGGACGTTTGGCAACGAAATCCTTGCGTGCCGGACGGCCATCCGCCCGATCATCGCCAAAATAACGCTTGCCCGGTACAAACGGTGCGCGTTCGCTGTCGTCCTCGGCATGTGCCGCTGCAAAACGGCGGTCGGGGCGGTCCAACCGGTCAGTCTTGAAGTTCGGACGGGAAGGACGGTCTGATGAGCGATCGGAAGGACGATCCGGACGGCGTTCGAAAGAGTGTTTGCCGGCAATATCCGGGCGTTCGAAACCTGACGGACGCGCTTCGCCTTCTTCGTTCAACGCTTTTTTATAGTCCTTGTTCTTTCCTTCAAATATGTCGTAGCAACGGTATTCGCATTCCAGCGAACCGTTCATCAGCTTCATCTTTTCGCTCGGTTTCAAGCCGATCTTATCGAAACATTCGTCTTTGTAGCTCAGGATCCATACCTTATATCCCGTAAACACATGTTTGATCCGTTCGCCGATCATATTATACAGCCCTAACAGGTCACGGCTTGAAATACGTTCGCCGTAAGGCGGGTTCGTCACCATAATACCCGGATTCGGTGCTTCGGCGCATTGCTGGAACGGTTGGACTTTCAGGTCGATATATTTCATCAGGCCGGCGCTGCGGATGTTCTTTTCGGCAATCTCGATTGCTGCCGGGCTGATATCCGCACCGTAACATTTGAATGTAAACTCGCGTTCCTGGCTTTCGTCGTTGTAGATACGGTCGAACAGTTCCTGGTCGAAGTCGATCCATTTTTCGAAAGCGAACTCCTTGCGGTGCACACCCGGAGCGATGTTCAGCGCAATCATGGCAGCCTCGATCAGCAATGTACCGGAACCGCACATCGGATCGACGAAGTTGGATTCTCCCTTCCAGCCTGTTTTCAGGATCATGCCGGCAGCTAATACTTCGTTCAGCGGGGCTTCCGTCTGGTCTACACGATAGCCGCGTTTATGCAGACTCTCGCCTGAACTGTCGATAGACAGCGTACAGTCGTTGTGCGAGATATGGATATTGATATACAGATCCGGATTATTCACACGGACGGAAGGACGCTTTTGTTCCTTTTCCATGAAATAATCCACGATAGCATCTTTCGTACGATAGGCAACAAACTTGGAGTGGTTGAAGTCTTCCGAGTAGATAACCGAGTCGATGGCGAATGTCTTGTCCAGCGATATGTAGTTTTCCCATTTCACCTTCTTCACCTCTTTGTACACGGTATCGGCGTCTTTGGCTTTAAAGTGATAAATGGGCTTCAGGATGCGAAGCGCCGTACGGCAACAAAAGTTGGCTTTGTAAAGCACTTCCTTATCTCCGGTAAAGGACACCATCCGGCGGCCAATCTGTATGTCGTTGGCACCTAAAGATAATAATTCGCCGGCCAGTATTTCTTCCAACCCGTAAAGGGTCTTGGCCACCATTTCAAAAGTCTCGCTCATTTTAAGTTGAAAGTTAACAATGATTGCTCATCGTTTATTAGTAATTCTATTTTAATTATTAGTTATTTTCTGTTCGTTCACTCCGCCGACTGTCAACTGGCATTTGTCGATCGTCAGCTGGCTGACAGTCGCTCCTGCCGGAACATCTTCGGTGATCCAGACATTTCCGCAGATTGTCGCTCCCTCGCCGATACAAATCCGTCCCAGCAAAGTGGCATTTGAATAGACCGTGACATGATCGCCTAAAACCGGATGGCGAGAGACACCACGTATCGCATTCCCGTTCTCGTCAGGCGGCAGTTTCTCTCCTGCCAGGCTGACTCCCTGGAAGATACGGACGTGGTTACCGATTACGCTGGTTTCGCCGATAACAGTACCTGTGCCATGATCGATGGAAAAATAATGCCCGATCTGTGCTCCCGGATGGATATCGATACCCGTTTCCGAATGCGCCATTTCAGTAATCATGCGGGGGATGAAAGGGACGCCGAGTTGGTACAGCTGGTGTGCAATACGATAGTTGCAGATAGCCCGGAAACCGGGATAGCAAAAGATGACCTCGTTGATGTTTTGTGCGGCTGGATCGCCGTTAAAGGCTGCTTCGGCATCGGTTGCCAACAGGCTGCGCATTTCAGGAAGTGACTGGATAAAAGCTTCCGAGAGCTTTTCCGCTTCGGTGAATATCTTTTCTTCCGGGCAAGTCGTGCAATTGGTATCGGCAAAGCAAAGCCCGGCATAAATCTGTTTGGAAAGCAAGGTATGCAATGTCCCGATGTTTACACCGGTATGGAAGCGGATCGTCTGCTTGCTGATACGTGCATTCCCGTAATAACCGGGGAAAAGGATTGCCCGGCATAGATCGATAATCTCTTCCAGTACTTCACCCGAGGGCAACGCTTCTTCATCGCGATAGGCATGAAACAGTTGCTGGTAAGATCCCTCATCCGAGAGCATCTCAACTGTATCATTCAATACCTTGCTATGCTTTTGCAATCCCATTATTCAGCAATAATCATATTTGGCAACAAAAGTACTAATTAATTCTCAATTTATCATGCGGTGCCCCGAATTCCTTGCAGCTCACCTCATCCAGTTCGACAATCCATATCTTTACATTCTTCACGGCCGGGTCAGAGTATCGGAATTCTTTATCCGAATACTGTTTCATAATGATATCCAGTGCTTCCGTCTTTTTATCGAAATCTTCTTCAAAACGAACTTTACCCCAGCTGATCACGCTCTTGGAACGCATCCGGTAGCTGCAAGCCACTTCGGGATGTTGGAAGACCAGGTCATGATCGGTACTGAACGTAATGCATACGCGCGGATTCCGCTCCAGGATAGAGATACTCCGCCCTTCCTGTGCCGAATGCAGATATATAACACCATCGCGATAGCCGAAGTTCATTGGCAATACATAAGGCGTTCCATCTGTATCGGCCAACCCTACATAGCAAATATCACATTTCTTAATGATCGCTTCGATCAACTCTTTGTCAGTATGTACTAATGTTCTCATCTTTTATTTCCGTTTTTCTGTCTACAAACATACAAGTTTTTATCGTTTCCATCAATTCTTTCCGGTTTATTCGTGAACCGTCCCTGCAAGGCTTGGTTGTTTCATATTTGGCAAATAATGAACTTATTTATCCCCAATGATTATCGGGTGAACCCCAATATATACCGCAGATTAGGGAAAATTGATAACTTATACGGCATAATTGCCATTTGCTACAAGACAAAAGAGGGCGTACTTTGCATTATAAAAGATAACACATAAAAACTGCAAAGACATGATGACTAAATTAAGTAACTTATTCTACACATTTCTGAACATGGCGGCTTCTACTCAGAAGCTGGGTATTAACCTGATCCGCGTTGCGATCCTGATCATTTTCGTCTGGATCGGAGGATTGAAGTTCTATAACTATGAGGCGGAAGGCATCGTTCCGTTTGTAGCCAACAGCCCGTTCATGAGTTTCTTCTATACGAAAAGCGCTCCCGAATATAAAGAGTATAAACTGAAAGAAGGAGAGTTCAACGAGGCAAAACACCAGTGGCATGTGGAAAACAATACATATGGATTCTCGCACGGATTGGGCATCCTGATCATGGCGATCGGCATTCTTACGTTCCTGGGTATTTTCTCCCCTAAAATCGGTTTGGTCGGCGCAGGATTGGCAATCATCATGACAATCGGAACGCTTTCCTTCCTCGTCACAACGCCCGAAGTATGGGTTCCGGACCTCGGAAGCGGAGAACATGGCTTCCCTCTTTTGACAGGAGCCGGCAGATTGGTGATAAAGGACACGGCGATTATTGCCGGGGCAATAGTCTTACTTTCAGACTGTGCACAGAGAATACTGAAACAGAAAAGATAATAAAGAAGAAAGGGAGCTCTTGACAAGAACTCCCTTTCTTCTTTTATAGCCGGAGAAATATTTAGCTTAACTCGGCTTTACGGCCTGTACATCTACCGAGACAAGTTCTATTTCAAATATCAAAGTTGAATAACCAGGAATACTACCGCTACCATTTGCACCGTAAGCTAATTGTTGCGGAATCCAGACTTCGTATTTATCACCTTCAACCATATGCTGCAAAGCGACTCCCCAACCGGTAATAACCGAACCATATGAAGGTGTTTCATATGTTGGAGTAGTATAGTAAGGGCTTACTGCACACAAAAACGGAGTTCCGTCTTCAAGCAACTTCTGGTCAAAAACATCTCCGTTCGTCAGAGAACCTTTATAGTAAACCGATACACGGCTATTGAAGTAAGCCTGTTTGCCATCCCCTTTCTTGATCAGTTTGGCAAAGACAAAACCGTCATTATCTTCTGAAGCCCATTTTTCGTATCCTTCGTTTATTTTTGCCTGGAAAGCAGCTTCCTGTTCCAGTTTATAAGCCTCTTGCTCAACAGCCTTCTTGTCATCATCGTCGTCCTTACAAGAAGAGACAGCGAGAACACAGAACAACATCAACGCGATATGCAGGTATTTCTTCATTCGTTTTACTCCATTATCTTTTTTAATAAATTCTTCATGCTTACCTTTTCAGTGATAATGTCATGCAGCTTGTCGATGCTGACACGTTCCTGTTCCATCGTATCGCGGAAGCGGATCGTGACACAATTATCCTTCAAAGTATCGTGGTCAACTGTAATACAGTACGGGGTTCCGATAGCATCCTGGCGGCGGTAGCGCTTGCCGATAGAATCCTTTTCATCATACTGGCAACGGAAGTCGAAGCGCAGCATATTGACGATCTCTTCCGCCTTTTCGGGCAGACCGTCTTTCTTCACCAACGGCAATACGGCCAACTTGATAGGAGCCAGCGCTGCAGGCAATTTCAGTACGACACGTGTTTCGCCGTTTTCCAGCGTTTCTTCGCAGTAAGAACCGGCCATCACACTCAGGAATACGCGGTCGACACCGATAGAGGTTTCGATTACGTACGGCGTATAGCTCTGGTTCAGTTCCGGATCGAAGTATTGTATTTTCTTGCCGGAGAATTTCTCGTGCTGGCTCAGGTCGAAGTTCGTACGACTGTGAACGCCTTCCACTTCCTTGAAGCCGAACGGCATTTCGAATTCGATATCGGTAGCGGCATTGGCGTAGTGGGCTAACTTTTCATGGTCGTGATAACGATATTTCTCGTTACCCAATCCCATAGCCTGATGCCATTTCAAGCGGGTCGATTTCCATTTCTTGAACCATTCCATCTCTTCGCCCGGACGAACGAAGAACTGCATCTCCATCTGTTCGAACTCGCGCATACGGAAGATGAACTGGCGGGCGACGATCTCGTTACGGAAAGCCTTACCGATCTGTGCGATGCCGAAAGGAATCTTCATGCGGCCTGTCTTCTGCACATTCAGGAAGTTCACGAAAATACCCTGTGCCGTTTCCGGACGCAGATAGATTTTGGAAGCTCCTTCGGCAGTCGAACCCATTTCGGTCGAGAACATCAGGTTGAACTGGCGTACATCCGTCCAGTTACGTGTTCCGGAGATCGGGCAAACGATTTCGCAATCCAGGATCAGCTGGCGCAGGTCCTCGAAGTTGGAGTCGTTCATATCTTTTGAATAGCGTTCGTGGATTTCGTTCCACTTAGCCTGGTGTTCGAGTACGCGTCCGTTGGTTGCACGGAACTGGGCTTCGTCGAAAGCGTCGCCGAATTTCTTGGCAGCCTTGGCAACTTCCTTATTCATCTTTTCCTCGATCTTTGCCAGATGGTCTTCGATCAGCACATCGGCGCGATAACGTTTCTTCGAATCTTTGTTATCGATCAGCGGGTCGTTGAATGCGTCAACATGGCCGGATGCTTTCCAGATAGTCGGATGCATAAAGATAGCGGAGTCGATGCCGACAACGTTTTCGTGCAACAGTGTCATGCTGTCCCACCAATATTTCTTTATATTGTTTTTCAGCTCTACGCCGTACTGTCCATAATCGTAGACTGCACCTAAACCATCATAAATCTCTGAAGAGGGGAATACGAAACCGTATTCTTTACAGTGCGAAACTAACTTCTTAAATACATCTTCTTGTGCCATAATAATAATTTGCCAATTAATCAATTTGCCAATATGCCAATCAAAACCATCCCGTGCAACCTGCCAATTCTCATTGGCATATTAGCACATTGGCACATCGGCATATTATTTAAGGTTGCAAAGTAAATGATTTTTTCGGTAATCTGTAGCATTTTCAGCCGCTTATAAAGATATTTATGATGAAACGTCACAGAAGAGATGCCTTTTTCTCCCCGGCCGGGAGAAAACAGATGAAAAAGTTTCACCTGTTCCTTCGGGCTGAAACTTTAGTTTCATCGGCATGAAACTTTTGTTTCACGGGCAAGAAACTTTAGTTCCGTCGGCTGAAACTTTTTATTTCATGCCGACGGAACTCATTTATCAAAGGGCTTCCTTGATGATTTCGCCTACGGTCGGGTGCGGGAAGACAATGGCCTTCAGTTCGTCCGCCTTCATGCCTTTTTCGATAGCGATGCCGGCAATCACGATCAGTTCGGAAGCCGGATTACCCAACAGGTGGGCGCCGACGATCGTTTCGTCTTCGGCCAGGATCAGCTTGCAGACGCCGTTCCCCTGTTCGTTTTCGGCAACAAAGCGGCCGGAGAACGCCATCGGGATTTTCTTCACGGTGTATGGAGTTCCTTCGGCTTGCAGTTCTTCTTCCGTCTTGCCGACACCGGCTATTTCGGGATTGGTGTAGACAACGCCCGGTATCGCCTTATAGCTCATGCCGCGGTTCTTGCCTAAAAGATGGTCGACAGCCACTTCCGCCTCGCTAACAGCCGTATGCGCTAATAGGGAGAAAGCTGTGATATCGCCACAGGCATAGACGTTCGGAATGGAAGTCTGCATATATTCGTTCACCTTGATGCCACTGCGGAAGGGTTCGGGCGCTAATGTTTCCAGGCCGAATCCTTTGGTTACGGGACGACGGCCGACGCTTAACAGGACCTTTTCTCCCTGAACGACGAATGTCTCGCCGTCTTTCTCGACCGTCACGCCTTCGGCACTTACGGCTGTCACCTTATGTCCTAAATAGAACTTGATGCCGCGTTTGGCGTATTCGGCCTGTAGCATTTCGGACAGTTCCCTGTCCATCGGGCCGAGAATCTTATCCAGCATTTCGACCACGTGCACTTCCGTTCCCATGCTGTTGAAGAACGAAGCGAACTCCATGCCGATCACACCGCCGCCGATAATCACTAACGATGCGGGCAGCTCTTTAGACTGAAGGGCTTCGCGGCTTGTCCAGTATTCCGTCTCCGCCAATCCGGGAATCGGCGGGATAACGGTTTCCGAACCGGTACAGATCAGCAGGTTGGCAGCCTCATAAATCGCTTCTCCGCAAGCGATAGAGATAGTTCCGTCGGCTGCACGTCCTTTTATTTCGGCCTCGCCGCTGACGACTTCCACGCCGTGTTCCTTCATCTTCATGCGGATACCGGCTGTCAGCTTTTTCACCACTTTATTCTTGCGGGCGACAATCTTCGCAAAATCGAAAGTCGGGTTCTCCGCACTCACCGCATATTTGGGCGCGTGTTTGATCGTATCATACACTTTGGCAGAATAGAGCAGCGTCTTTGTCGGCACACAGCCTTCATTCAGACAAACACCGCCTAACGCGTTCTTCTCAAAAAGCAAGGTAGACAAACCACCTGCAGCCGCTTTTTCAGCAGCTGTATAACCGGCGGGACCGCCTCCGATTATGGCAACATCGTATTTCATGTTCTCAGATTTAATTAAGTTTTATATTGGGATTAATTTCTAATAATTTATCGATAAATGCTTGCCCTTCTTTCGGATAAAAGCAACTACTTCTCTCCTTGCCATTCTCCATCCAGGTATAGAAGATGCGGTAACCGCCTTTTCTAAGCTGTTCTATACGAGTGATAAAAGATATTTGGATGATGCCATTCAGGTTGCCGGTATCTGCAATATAATATGGAGTACAAGCTATAAATAAAGGAGCAAGCATGCTCAGACTGCAAAGGAATGCTCTCAGCCAGTCTCCATACCAAATACCCATAAACTGACATGCGCCCCATAATACAACCGCGAGCACAATCAACCAGTACACCATGGGATTCCTGAAATCTCTTTTAAACTTAGCTTTCATACTCGATTAGATTTACATTACTACCTCAATCAAATCATCGGCTCCTTTATCCGGATCTCCGGATTATGCTTCCGCAACAGCTTGAGAAAGTCCTGTTTATTTACCGGAGAAATCAGCAACCATTGCGCGTCTCCCTTATAAATAATCAGCCGGTCCAGCGACAAAGCATAACTCGAAACGGGCATGACCGTCACTTCCACTGCACTGATCTCCGAAATGGGAATCCGCTTCTCCGGGAAGAGGCTGCAATGGGCAATCAAGTAACCATCGTCAGTCACCTTATACCAGGTCGACAACAACATATGCACGCACTCTAACGTAAACAGCAGCAGCACGATCATCGTGACGGGAGACTTGCCGCCGACAAAAGCAAAAACAGTGCTTGCAGCCATCACAAACAGTATCAGATGATACCACCAACCAACTTTCGATTTAAAGACTCTGTCCATTATCCTGAATTTTGGCGAAAGATAATCATTTTATTTCTTTTGGCGATCGGGGGAATAGAAAATGCGCCGCTACTTCTCAGTAACAGCGCATCCACTTAAACCGGTCAAACAATTCCAAATAAGGAATATATCTTTTCTTTACTTTACGACTTCGAGGACAGTATAATACTGCAACTGGTCGTTGTTGTTATACTGTTCGTTCTTGACGACACCGACATTCGGCGCATACCATTCATATCCGTAGCCTTCGATCGTTTCTTTCGGAGAGCGGGATTTGATTTTATACTTTACTTTCGTGCAGTCGAACGTGCCGGCAGGAGTCGTCACCTGTTCCGTTGTCACATATTCGCGGTCGTAGATGGACACGTTCTTGCGATCCTTACGGTTCTTCTTCGAATAGATCTGGATGTAGGCATCATCGAAATAGACATCGTCAGCGTTGCCGGAAGGAACGTTTGCCACACTCGGATAGTTGAGGACGGCATCTGTCGCCTCCACATCAGACTGCACGGTGGAGACAAAGGACGGGTTGGAGAGGACTTCTTTCATGTCCATAAAGAACTCGCCGTTCTGGCAGAATGCTTCCAGGTCGCCCTTGTCGTAGACTGTCCCGGCATTGTTCTGAAACACGTAATCGGCTTCCACTTCAAGGCCGGAAGGGATGTTTTTCACTTCGTCGACGGTGTAAGTCATCACACTCTGCAGGTTTCCTTTTGCATCGTAGCCTTTTTTCACGAGCTGCGTGCCTTTGGTCTGCGGGAAAAAGAACGTACAATCCTGAGCCATCACACCGGCTGCAAACAGCAGGGCCAGCGTACTCAATATTACTTTAGACTTCATATTTTAAAACGTTTAAGTATTAATAATTAGCAGGATATCCAATGCCCCAATAGAACAGGGTTCCTTTCTGAGATGTTTACGCCGGGAAGTTTAAAATATCAAAAGAATCGGTAATACGGACTATTTTGCACGAAAGCAGCCATTTCAAGGTACAACCAAATAAGTTAATTCCTAACTTTGTCAGCCACAAAGGATATAAACTATGGTACAACAATTCGATTTCTTAGTGATCGGTTCCGGTATCGCCGGCATGAGCCTCGCTTTGAAGGTAGCCGATAAGGGGAAAGTAGCCATCATCTGCAAGACAGAGTTGGAGGAAGCGAACACTTACTTTGCACAGGGAGGTATCGCTTCGGTTACAAACCTGCTGGTAGACAACTTCGACAAACATATTGAAGACACAATGATTGCCGGCGACTGGATCAACGACCGGGAAGCCGTGGAAATGGTCGTGCGTAACGCTCCCGACCAGATCAAGGCACTCATCGACTGGGGCGTGAACTTCGACAAGAAAGAGAACGGCGAGTTCGACCTCCACCGCGAAGGAGGACACTCCGAGTTCCGCATCCTGCACCACAAGGACAACACCGGCGCCGAGATACAACTAAGCCTGATCGAAGCAATCAAGAGGCATCCTAACATCACGATATTCAACCATCATTTTGCCGTAGAAATCATCACGCAGCACCACCAGGGCATCATTGTCACCCGCTACACGCCGGGCATCAAATGCTACGGCGCATACGTCCTGAACGAAGATACCGGCAAGGTGGAAACCTTCCTGTCCAAAGTGACGGTCATGGCAACAGGCGGTTGCGAAGCCGTTTACCGCAACACGACCAATCCGTTAGTGGCTACCGGCGACGGTATCGCAATGGTCTACCGTGCCAAAGGCGCTGTCAAGAACATGGAGTTCATCCAGTTCCACCCGACCGCCCTCTTCCATCCGGGCGACCGTCCCTGCTTCCTCATCACCGAGGCGATGCGTGGTTACGGCGGCGTACTGCGTACGCTGGACGGAAAAGAGTTTATGCAGAAATATGACAAACGCCTGTCCTTAGCTCCGCGTGATATCGTGGCCCGCGCCATCGACAACGAGATGAAACTCCGGGGCGATGATCATGTCTATTTAGATGTGACGCATAAGGACCCGGAAGAGACGAAGAAACATTTCCCGAATATCTATAAGAAGTGCCTCAGCATCGGCATTGACATCACAAAGGATTATATCCCGGTAGCTCCGGCCGCCCATTACCTGTGCGGCGGTATCAGTGTCGACCTGAACGGCCAGTCCAGCATCCGCCGTCTGTATGCGATCGGCGAATGTTCGTGCACCGGCCTGCACGGAGGAAACCGCTTGGCGTCGAACTCGCTGATCGAAGCAGTCGTATATGCCGATGCAGCCGCCAAACATATCCTGAGTGTCCTCGAACGCTACGACTTCAACACCGATATCCCCGAATGGAACGACGAAGGCACGATCTCGACCGAAGAGCGTGTGCTGATCACCCAGAGCATGAAGGAAGTGAACCAGATCATGGAATCGTACGTCGGTATCGTCCGCAGCAACACCCGTCTGACCCGCGCCTGGAACCGCCTGGATATCCTGTACGAAGAGACGGAAAGCCTCTTCAAGCGTTGCAAGGCTTCCAAAGAGCTGTGCGAATTGCGTAACATGATCAACGTCGGCTACCTGATTACGCGCCAGGCGATGGAACGTAAGGAAAGCCGTGGCTTGCACTATACTATTGACTATCCTCCGGTAAAGAAGGAATAAACACATCTTCTATTATGGAAAAGCCCTATTTATTATTATTCTTTTTACTCTTCTCTGTTGCCTGTTCAACAGAGAAGAAGTATGAAGCCTGCCAACTAAAGCAGACAGATAAAACATTGTCTTTCCCGATCGATCCGGACACGAAAAACAATTTCAATATCTATTCGATCTATAAAGACAAAGACGGAAAAGAGTATTTTACTTTCCAGAATTATGATAACAATACGATCCACTTCTACGACCTGAAGCAGCAGAAGCAAGCATTCAGAATAAATCCGCCCCGGGAAGGCAGTAACGGTGTCGGGAGAACATTCGGTTATTATATTCAGAACCTCGACAGTATCTATGTCTTCAGTTGGGTTGAACATGAGTTTTATCTCATCAATAAAGACTGTGCACTTCTCGACAAACAAAGTTACCCGGAACATAACTCATCCTGTTTCATGGCCACCGCCGCCCAACTGCCGATACGCCTCGGGCGCACTTTATATACCTGTATCGAACCGAACCGTTGGATCGAACATGATCGTGTCACCGTTGCAATCAATATGGATACAAAAGAAAGTAAAGCGCTCCCTTTCGACTATCCCGACTATCCCGGATCGGAAGTGAAACTAAAGAAATATGGCATGGAAGGCAGTTACAGCCGTTGCTATGACGGCGAACGTTTCGTTTACTCGTTCCATTACGACGAAAATATCTATGTTGCCACTCCCGAGCACGACTCGATACGGAAAATCCCGGTTAAAAGTAAGTATTTCGACAAAGTACAACTGCCGGACGAACTTACCGCAAGCCCTGAAGACTTTTGCGTAAACGCCTGGTATAACAACCTGCTGTACGATCCCTACCGGGAAGTGTATTACCGGATCGCTTACCCGCCTTCGACTTTGGATAAAGGCGTCCGGTCGATGGAACTCATCCAATTCGGTCGCAAGAACTTCAGTATCATCATTCTCGACAAGGATTTCCGTATTGTCGGAGAAACGCTCTTCCCCGACAACACTTATAATCCCGGAATCATGTTCGTACGTCCCGAAGGGGTATATATTTCCGACAGCCATTTTCTGAATCCGCAGTTCAGCGACGATATTCTTAGTTTCCGGATGTTTGAATTGGTAGAAGAATAAAGCGGCCAACAATTCTACATCATTTCCCTTTCGGCGGATAATCTTTGCGTGGATCTCCGAAGAAAAACAGAGTCGGGACATTTTTTCCTGCCTCTGTTGCCTGGTATCCGGCAAAGGCTTTTCCTGCGATTTCCAATGCTTTTTCTACTGCGGTATCGCTCGTTTGCTTGTCGCACAGGAAATAGATCATCACGGGCTTACCGCCGGAGGAATCGGATATGGTCGTTTTCAGCAGGGCAGGCATCTCGGACATTTCTGCGAATTCATTGTTATAAAGTATCTGGTCCATTGCATTGATAAAAAAGTCGGCCTTCTTCGTATGGGCCTTCATAAACTCGAATCTTTCCGCACCCGAGAGCTTACCGCCACCGGCCTGTTCGATATACCGGTCGATCTCCCTGTCGAATAATTCACGGGTGTACGATTGGTCAGTCGAAGAAATTGTCGTACCTTCGCTTTGGACTAAGTTTGTCAACTTCCGGTTCACATCCGGGCGGGCAAAGGCAAGCATGCTGCATGCCGCTACCGGAATTAGAAGCACGAGCTTCAACCGGGCCCAACTGTTTGATTTTTCTTTTAACATCATAGTAATTCGTTTTTTTATTTTACTGTGATTAAAGCTGTTAGCAAAGGTGTAGGAGCTCGCGCTAACAGCTTTTTTCACTAATAACAATTGATATTTCGTTGCATCGATGCCACTTTTCAGTACGCCCATATCGGCCTGGTATTCATGAACCTCCTGTAGTTCCCGCTTCAACAGCCAGGCAGCCGGATTGAACCAGTGCAGGAGTACGATGACCTCCGCATAAATCAGATCCAGCGAATGGTGCTTACGAAGATGAACCAGCTCGTGTGTCAATATCTCATCCGGATAGTCGGAATAGTCTTTTAAGGAAAGAACAATATACCGTCCCCAGTTAAAAGGAGCAACCGCCCTGTTCACCAAGACCAGCGTATAATGTTCCCGGCGAACCTTTTTCCCGCTTCTGATCAGCCACAGCAGACTGATAAACGAACGGGCCAACAGACCTGTTCCGATCACAATCCCCGCAAAATAAAGACAGACTATCAACTCTCCCCAGGAAACAAATGCCTGCGCAACATCCGCCGCCTCCGTCGGAGCCTCCGCCTGCCGGGAAACAGCCTCTCCCATCTCCTCCTCTATCATCTCCTCCAATTGTTGCAACGGCATCTGCAAAGCACCGGGCGAAGCCGTCCGTATCCCGACAAACGGCAGCAGTATGCAAACCAATATCCCCGCCAACAACACGATCCGATTGAAGCGGAAGAATGTCTCTTTGCTCAGCAGCGCCTTATAGCCGAGGTAAAATAACGTTAGGCAACAGGTCGACTTGATCATATAGAGAAGAAAGGCCGTCATATCACTTATTTTTTACGGTTCTTAATCTGCTGCAACAGTTCCTCCAATTCCTCCACCGACAACTCGTCACGATCTATCAGCGAAGAAACCACACGTGTATAGGAATCGCCGAAATAACGGCTGACCACATTCTTCAATGTCTTATTGCGGTATTCATCCTCTGAAACCAATGCATAATACTGATACGTGTTTCCATACGGACGATAACCAATATAACCTTTTTCTTCCAGCACGCGAACTATTGTGGAAAGCGTGTTGTAATGCGGCTTAGGCTCCTCCTGCAAATCCAGTAGTTCACGGATGAACAAAGGGCCGTTCGTCCAGAAATAGCCCAGTATGTCTTCTTCTTTGGGAGTCAGTTTCTTCATGTTTCGTTCTTTATTTACTGATGAATACCCAAAGATAACTATAAAGAGCAATAATGCAACTATGATTAATAGTTAAACTACTATATTTAGCAATAATTGGATATATATTGCTTTAATCGTAAATATTTACTAAAGCAAACAGAAGCCTCTTCCATTTCTTCTGCAAAGCGTATCTTTGTCATACAAGCAACACACACAGGAATATAAACCGAAAAACACAAAAAAAGATGGACAAACGAATCTTACTGCCTCTGGCACTCCTTCCCGCCTTCCAAGTAGGAAACATCCAAGCTGCCGACCAACCCGCCAAACACCCCAACATCATCCTCTTTATGGTTGACGACATGGGTTGGGAAGACACCTCCCTGCCTTTCTGGACAGAAAAGACACATTATAACGAATTGTACGAGACTCCCAACATGGAACGCCTTGCCCGACAGGGAGTCATGTTCACACAAGCCTATGCCAGCAGCATCAGCTCCCCGTCCCGTTGCAGCCTGATCACCGGAACGAACGCCGCCCGCCACCGTGTCACCAACTGGACACTTCAGAAGAACAAGACAACCGATCGCAAAGACAGCCAGCTGGACATCCCGGACTGGAACTACAACGGCGTCAGCCAGGTTCCCGGAACCAACAACACCTTCGTTGGCACCTCATTCGTGCAACTCCTGAAAAATAGCGGCTATCACACCATACACTGCGGAAAAGCCCACTTCGGAGCCATCGACACTCCGGGCGAAGATCCGCACCACTGGGGATTCGAAGTCAACATTGCCGGCCATGCCGCCGGTGGACTGGCAAGCTATTTAGGCGAAGAGAACTACGGGCATACGAAGGATGGCCGCCCGACCTCCCTCATGTCCATCCCCGGCCTCGAGAAATATTGGGGCACAGAGACATTCGCCACCGAAGCTCTGACACTCGAAGCGATCAAGGCCCTCGACAAAGCGAAGAAGTACAACCAGCCGTTCTACCTCTACATGTCGCACTACGCCATCCATATCCCGCTGAACAAGGACATGCGTTTCTACGACAAATACAAAAAGAAAGGAATGACCGACCACGAAGCCGCCTACGCCACCCTGATCGAAGGAATGGACAAGAGCCTGGGCGACCTCATGGACTGGCTCGAGAAGAACGGCGAGGCAGACAATACGATTATCATCTTTATGAGCGATAACGGCGGACTGGCCTCCGAATCGGGCTGGCGTGACGGTCCGTTGCATACGCAAAACTATCCGCTGCTGAGCGGGAAAGGTTCCCTTTGCGAAGGAGGCATACGCGAACCGATGATCGTCAGTTGGCCGGGTGTAGCCAAACCGGATACCCGCTGCGACAAATACCTGTTGATAGAAGACTTCTACCCCACTATCCTGGAAATGGCAGGCGTAAAAGATTACCAGACGGTGCAACCCATCGACGGCGTCAGCTTCGTCCCCTTGATCACTGGCACAGGCGATCCTTCCGACGGCCGTTGCCTCTACTGGAACATGCCGAACAACTGGGGCAATGATGGCCCGGGCATCAACTTCAACTGTGCCATCCGCGACGGCGACTGGAAGCTGATCTACTACTACGCCACCGGCAAAAAAGAGCTCTTCAACATCCCCGCCGACATCAGCGAAAAGAACGACATCAGCGCCCGCCACCCCGAAATCGTCAACCGCCTCTCCCAAAAACTCGGCTCCTACCTTCGCCAGGTAGACGCCCAACGCCCTTCCTTCAAGGCAACGGGAAAGAGTTGCCCTTGGCCGGATGAGAGATAAAGAGGTCGAAAAACAGTAACAAAACAAAGAAAAGAATCAATCAAAGTTGTATTTATATATAACATTTCATATATTTGCCAATGAAAAAGATAATCGCATATAAAGGATACTTTAATGACTTCTTACAGAAACTGTCAAGAGAAGAACAACATAAAGTTTTGCGAACATTAGATATGTTTATGACAGAAGATAAGATGCCAAGTCATTATATCAAGTTCATAAGAGACGGTGTTTATGAGTTTCGTATCAGTTACGGTAATAACGAATTTCGTATCTTTTTCATTTATGATGGCGAAAACATTGTTGTACTATTCAACTGTTTCAAAAAGAAAACTCAGAAAACACCCGATAGAGAAATCAATAAAGCAATTAAATTAAAAAAGGAGTATTATGGAACTAAAGGAAATCAGTAAGGACATCTATGATGTTAGTGCATTACTTGACGATGTTTTAGGTAAAGAAGGCACTCCTGAACGGGAGAAAAATAGAGAAAAAGCATGGGAAGAATACAATGCTCAAATCCTGTTGGATGCCCGCAAGAATGCAAGATTAACGCAAGCAGAACTCGCCAGGCGTATCGGAGCAGACAAAGGGTATATTTCAAGAATCGAACGAGGATTGACCATACCCACCGTTTCAACCCTATACCGTATAGCCGCAGCAATGGGATTGACAGTGGAATTGCGTCCGATGTGATGTAAATCTCATAAGTATAAAGTTTGTAAAGGGGATGTGTCAAAAGTAAGTTCTAACGCTTTAGCGTGTCATTGCGGGCTTGACCCGCAACCTTATACTGTACTGATTTACAATGATTAGTATGAGATGGCGGGTCAAGCCCGCCAGGACACAGACGCTATAAATAGGACTTTTGACACACCCCCTTTTGTTAGGTAAGGTTTGTTGTGACGTTAGGGAAAGGAAAGACAACAAAAAAGGGCATCCTCTCGGACGCCCTTTCTCATTCAATACTAAAACTCTCTTATATATGGATTAGTATACATTTACCTTGGTAACAATCGTATTGCCG
>QWCH01001905.1_pt1 | contig 28912 bp, 29 predicted proteins | sample 1972671 | NCBI WGS metagenome assembly QWCH01 (sample SAMN09866713, study PRJNA288562) | Human gut metagenome isolate term3_stool, whole genome shotgun sequencing... | isolation source: gut | host: Homo sapiens | place: USA: California
TCAACTTCTCGCTCATCGCCACCCCCGCCGAGGGGCTTTCCGGCCGGTTTGTCAAGATCGACCGCGAACGCTTCGGCACCATCCCCGGCGTCACCGACCGCGAGTATTATACCAATTCGTTCCACATCCCGGTCTACTTCGACATCAACGCCTTTGAGAAGATCCGGCTGGAAGCGCCTTACCACGCGCTGACCAACGGCGGCCACATCACCTATGTCGAGCTGGACGGCGACCCCTGCCAGAATGTCGAGGCCTTTGAGCAGCTCATCCGCTGCATGAAGGAGGCCGGCATCGGCTACGGTTCGGTCAACCACCCGGTCGACCGCGACCCGGTCTGCGGCTACACCGGCATCATCGGCGACGAGTGCCCGCACTGCCACCGCCACGAAACCCCCGACCAGCCGATCGAGCGTATCCGCCGCATCACCGGATACCTGGTGGGCTCGCTCGACCACTTCAACAACGCAAAGCGCGCCGAGGAGCACGACCGCGTCAAGCACAGTCTGTCCTAAAAAACATCATAAAATTGAAGTCCAGGCGTCCCCGATTCGGGGACGCCTGGACTTCTTCTTTGCCATGAGAGGCATCAGGATTGTGCAAATTTTTTTCTGCACAGTTGCATCCAAACGTGCAACTTTTGCCCCCAAACGGGGTATGGGTGAAGGGGGATTTTTCCCTCCCCAGCAGAACCGGATGGGAAAATCAAGTGCTTGCCGCTTATTTTTTGTCTTAAAGTTTATGAAAAACAAACAACGTTTATGATTCGCTGTTGTTTATGTGAACAATTTTTGAATGTTCGCTTGATTTTCATTTTTTGTTATGATATTCTTTATGTAGATAGCTATCGATAAAATACAAAAAAGGAGAGATTTTTAATGAAAGTATTATCAATTTTGAAAAAAATCGCCTTATTTACGTTAATTGTAGGACTATTGCCTTTCAACTATGTGTATGCGGACGGCTCAACGTTTGAGCAAGAAATTTATAATCAATATGTGGAATTAAAAGAGCAAGGCGTTCTAGCTGACGACATTTCTTTTGATCACTGGCTTGCTTTTAAAAAGCAAGAAGCTGAACTAATAGAAGAATTTGAAAATTCCAGAGAATTACATAAAGTTTATTCTGGTGACCTTACTAAAGCCACATATCAAATGCAGCCTGGTGATGTAATTATCACAAATGGCACTTCTTTTGGTGGAATATTAGGACATGCTGGAATTGCAATATCCTCTACTTCAATTTTACATATTGCCGGGCCTGGGAAACATCCTTCGGTTATTTCAATCGATTCTTGGAACAATGAGTACTTAGAAGAGTCGGGAGATTATACTCTAATTTACCGCCATAGTAATTCGACCGTTGCAAGCCAAGCCGCACAATGGGCTAATCGAACATACCGCAATTCCAATGCAGAGTATGTTATTAGCACTGACTTATTTTCTACAAATGAAACCTATTGTTCTAAATTAGTTTGGCAGGCTTACTACTTTGGCCCTTCTACACCTCATGCTACTTTCCCTAGCCTCAATATTGTTAATCCTTATCAGCTACCTAATTTAATTGACAATCTCACTGCCGTAAAAGAATTTTAAATTGAATGAAGTAATGAGGTTATAGAATTTTATGACAAAATCTCACAAAAAAATTTCTTTCATATTTTTAATTCTAGTTCTGTTAGTGGGTCTATGGTTAATTTATCAATTTCCTGTTCAAAAATATTTGGCTGAACAAAAGTTCATCGAGTACACCTCTTTACAACGCGTCGATTTACAAGATATTCGTAGTCAGAAATTCTTGAAGGATTACAAAACCGGCGGTTATGATATTGAGGTGGAATACAAGAGTGATCCCGGTTTAACCTATGAATATTCCTACGCTCCTCATAGAGGAAGTGGAAAAACTTTACGGTTTCATCTGATGGCCTGTTTTATCTACGATGAAGAAAATGTTGAAGTAGTTTTAACCGGGCGTCAGCCCAAATATCCCCCTCTCATGGTCAACGGCGATCTCTATGTTTAACTGTAAAACAGTCCAGGCGTCCCCTTTCTGGAGACGCCTGGATTGTTTTCTTACTTCCTTAAATGCTGTCCAATCCGGTACCCCAGCTGCGCCACATACACCGTCGAGACCGCCAGCAGGCCGATCAGCGCAAAGCCGAACAGCATCCCTGTTACCAGCCGCCGCAGGTTGCCGCTCTGGTAGGGCGTGAGGCGCTGCGCAAAGCCGTCGGCCAGCATCGGCAGCATGAGGAGCAAACAAAGCCGCCAGTCCGGCAGCCCAAAGGCTATCAGCCAGACCGGCGACAGCAGCATCCCCACCAGCTCCCCTGTGCACCGCGCGCAGATTGGGAACTGCCTGCCCCTATAAAAGAACGAGCGGTCGGGGCGGCAGTGACAGCCGAAGATGATGGGCAGCCAACGGTAAAGCCAGGCGGCCATCCTATGCCAAAAGGCCGAAGCTGACCGATGCGGTGAAGATAAAGACATAGTACAGCACGCTCAGGATGACCGACACCAGCGCGCCGATGCCCGCCGCCTTGGCGTTGCGGGGCTTGGTGTCCTTCCAGACCAAAAACAGCACCAGGCCCACAATCGGGATGCAGCAGCCCAGAATGCCCCAGCCGATGCTGCCGGTGTCGTTGGTGGGCGAGCCGTTGTTCTGCGGCGCGCCGCAGTTCGGGCAGACGACCGCGTTGTCGTCGATCGGTTGTCCACAATGTTTGCAGTACATAAAAATTCCTCCTCCTCAAATTCCTGTTTTCCGCTTCTAAAATTGATTGTACAAAAATTCGGGACGGCTGTCAAGCCGGTCTACCGTTTCTTCTTTGGGGCGAGCACCAGGAGCAGCGCCACCACCAGAAAGACCAGGTACAGAAGATAGGTGGTCGAATTCTCCATCGCAAAGGACCCTTCCGGGTGGCTCAGCGCGTAGGCAAAAAAGAGCAGCGCCGCGCCCAGCATGACAGCGCCTGCAATCCGTCTGGCCTTTTCGTTTTTCATCAGGAATCCCTCCTTTGTGCAGATTCGCCGCGCCCGGCCGGGGGAAGCGAACCGCTTTTTTCTATCATACCAAAGGGAGAGGGAAATAGCAAGACATGAAAAAACACCCCCCGCAAAACGGAAGGTGTTTTTGCATATCCAGAATATAAAAAGCCGGTTGGCAGATTATCTCTTGGAGAACTGCGGAGCGCGACGAGCGGCTTTGAGGCCGTACTGCGCTCGTTTTTGAGCCGTTTTTCCTTGGTATTTCGGGCTTTTCCGGACTTTTCGCTGTTCAGTTATCCTATGTGGTAACCACGGAAAATGGCTGTTTTTCAATCAGCAGCGTTCTGATGAAAAGCACCGTTTACTACACTGAACAACTCCTCTGGCTTATTATACTTGACCTTAGCATAGATGTCCATAGTTGTTTTGCTGTTTTCATGTCCTGCAAGATACTGAACCGTCTTGGGATCAACTCCGGCATAAAGCAGGTTCGTGATGTATGTGTGCCGGAGCTGGTGTGGGGTCACATCAAAATCCAGCGTATATTTGATTTTGGGTTGATTCCTCTGTGTCATGCCCAGCGTTGGTGTAACCGTGTACTTGATGCTCTGCCCATTCACATACTTATAGTAGTTGCGCGGCTTGGTAGACCGAACAACTACATACTGCCATACCCTTTGAAATTGCGATGCAGCTAACGGCTGTCCTTCGCTATCCGAAATCACATAGTCCGACTTTGATGCTGTTTTGGCTTCACGCAGGCAGTCCACCAAGCACTTGGGAATCGGAATATCCCTTTTAGCCGCCTTGGTCTTTAGAACAGTGGAAATCACGGGTCTGTTATGTTCCGTGCGCCATGCTCGCCTTACCGAGATATAGGGAGTAGACTCGTCCAGGAATACACAGTCCCATTGCAGCGCAAGGATTTCTTCCCGGCGCAGACCGGAATATAACCCAAGCATAATGAACAAGTAGGGAGGAAGCTCCCTGACCGTATCCAGAAGCACTTCTACCTGCTGATCTGTCAATGCCTCCCTCTTTTTCGCTGGCTTTCCGCCCTTTCCCGATATTCCTACACAGGGGTTATGCTCAAGTATCTGGCTGCGCTCTGCCGAGTAGAAAATACACTTGAGAAGCATATTTACTGTGCTGTATAACCCCTCCGATTTTTTTGACAGCGGTACAAGCGCCAGCCGAATATCATCTGCGGTCACTTCTTCCATATACATCTCACCCAAAGGCTTAATGATATAGTTCTTCATGTCAGCAGTATATCCTCTCAATGTAGAAGCAGATACCTTTGCCGACTGCATCAGCAGCCACTTCTGACAATACTCGGCCACTGTCGGATGCTGCCGACGAAAGATGATCTCCTCCACCTGTCGCCGCGCTTCTAATTGCTTCTCATATAATTCTTCGCAAGTAGCAGCATACAAACTCACCTGCTTGCCATCTGCGTCCATGATCCGGGTTCTGTAATACTGGATTCCTTTTTGCATAATGGTTCCGTACTGCGGAACCTCTGTTTTCATTTTCGCCATCTTTGACCTTCCTTTCCTGATAACGTGCAGTTTCCGTATCTACACTCTCTTTTTATCAGAAAGTACAGACTTAATCAAAGATACGGCCTATGTAAAGCAAAGAGCGAGACATCCTTGCCTCGCTCCTGCTTCGTTTTCGCGTTTGTTATTTTATGCTCACACTGAATCCCATTGCGAAAATGCGTTACCCATCGTTCTGACCAGCTCATCCGGCCTGTTGTATTTGACCTTTGCGTAAATGTCCATGGTAATTTTGCTGCTTTCATGGCCTGCCAGGTATTGCACCGTTTTGGGGTCTACCGACGAATGAATCAGATTCGTGATGTAGGTGTGTCGCAACTGATGCGGTGTTACTTCAAAGTCCAGGCTGTAAACAACATTACCGTTATGCGCCGCCTTTTCTCCAAGAACAGGTGTGACCGTATGCTTTACCCGCTTTCCATCCTCATATCGGTAGTAGGACCGTTCCTTGACTGTTCTGGTGACAACATACTGCCACAGCCGCTTAAACTGCGTATAGGACAGCGGATCGCCGTCCCGGTTCGGCACCACATACTCCGAAGTCGAATTTTCCTTTGTCTCTTTCAGGCACTCAGCCAAACAGGTCGGCAGTGGAATATTTCGCTCGGCAGCCTTCGTTTTTAATTCTTCCAGAATCACCGGCCTGTTGTTTTCTGTATGCCATGCTCTCCGCACTGTTAAATAAGGAAAGTTTCCATCAAGATAGACCGAATCCCATTTCAGGGCGAGGATTTCTTCCCGCCGCAAGCCTGCGTACAATCCAAGCATCACAAACACATAGGTTGGCAGTCCTTCCACCGCATCCAATAAGCGCTCGACCTGCTCGTCTGTCAGCGCCGCTTTATCTTTCTGCGGAACGCCGCCACCCTTTGTCGTTAGATAGATCGTCGGGTTATTATCTATAATCCGGCTTTCCTTTGCTGCACGGAAAATAGATTTATACAGGATCACGACCGACTTATATACCGATGCAGATTTTTTTGAAACAGAGACAAGTGCAAGCTGAATATCATCCAGGCTGACCTCTCCCATCCGCTTATCACCTAATTCCGCAATGATATGACGCCGTACCTTTGAGGTATAGTCCGTCAAAGTCGTGGTACGAACATGAACAGACTGCATCAACAGCCATTTCTCACAATACTCTGCAACCGTGGGTGTTTTTCGATGAAATGTGGCGTTCTCAATCTGCTCCAACGCAATCGTTTCCTTATTATAAAGTTCTTCGGGCGTTCTTGCATAAAGGGCAACGAGTTTTCCATCTGCATCTTTGATTCTTGTTCTGTAATACAGGACACCTTTTTTTATAACCGTTCCATATTCAGGAATTATCATTTTCCTTTTTGCCAATTCCGTCACCTCCTAAAATAATCTCCAGCGCTGTATCTTTGTTTTATCAGAGATCTTCAGTTCCAGCAAGGATACGGATTGGCTCATGCTCCGGCGTTCCGGGTCTTGCGGTAAGTCGCATTCTTTTCCATCGGTTTTGCCCGGTGGGTGCATTTTGCGATATACTCCTGAAGGCCCATATCAGTAAAATATACACAACCGTTCTGCACATACTGAACATAAGAAATCAAGCCGTTGTTACGGGCCGCATCCAAGGTCGCAATGCTGATTCCCAGGATTCTGGCAGCTTCTTTTCGTGTAATCAGTTTTTCCATAAATCATATTCCCTCCATTCCGTCAAGGTTGTCATCGTGCTTTCAAAATCACATGAATGCACTGGCAGCCGAAACTGCCAGTGCATGGTATCTAACTTTGAAAAGAAAACTGCATCTGGATGATGACCTGTTGTTGCTTACGGTAACCGGACGCAGCTCTCTTGAATTTGAAGTTCGCTTTCGCCACATTTGCCACGCATCCCTGACGATGGGGACATTCCCGGTCTCCGCTGGCGCGGATGTCATAACTCCGCAGCGTCGTTTTACTCGTGCGCCGCAGGGTTCCGCCTCAAGTCCGTGGGCGGGTGTGAACAAGTATCTTTAAGCCCCCATGGAGTCCTCGCGCTCGAAGTGCCACCTCCGGGTCTCAGGCTGGCGTTGATCGCTGGGAACAGCCTTGTTTATCACCTCCTTGGCTGTCCATCTTGGCGGCGCGCCTGATTCGCTCGTACATGGGTTATGTACCAGAAATGCCGTCTATTCAATTGTCAAAGTACCATCGAAGGGGAAAACTTGTCCTTCTATTAACACTGACAAAAGGGGCAAAAAACAGGCGCTTCAAATGAAACTTTATCAAAAAATTTTTGCCAACTGTTTCAGCCCACGCCGGATGCTGTCACGGACACGGCTCGGATCTACACCTTCGGCTCCGGCAATCTCATTTACGCTCATCCCCAGATAGTACCGAGCATAAATTCTTTTTGCCTGTTTCTCCGGCAAAGCCATCACGGCGGAGTAAATCTGCTCGCGCAGCTGCTTTTCCTCCAGAAGCATCTCCGGCGTCTCCAGCTTTCGCAGGACCGCATTTTCAATTCCATTCTCACAGTCCAGGGAGTACTGCGCCTTATAGCGATACATTTTTCGCTCATAGGCTGCTTCAGCTCGCTCGTCAGACTGAAACACCGCTTGTACTTCATCGGTTACTTCCAAAAAGGCATCGGTTTTATAAACATCGGGATACAGATCCCGAAGATTGACTTTCTTCATTATGTACCTCCATTTCGATTCACGGGTGATTAGCGGGTGAATCGAATGGAGGCGGGGAACGGCATCGAGGCCGTTTGGGGACATTCGGCAAAAAACGACAAGCAAAAGCGCCAGTCTCCCATTCCAGGAAACTGGCGCAACAAAAAAGATCATTATTATTCCGGTTTGCGCAGAACGATAATACCGACAGGTTGCCGAACTGCCCCGGAGGGGAAGCTACACTTTTTTTAGCAAGTGAAGATTATGAGAACTGTAAAAGGTTAAAACAAACAAAGCGGCATCCTCCTATATGCCGCTGTAAATAACCTTTCTGTCTACGCAGTATAAAGCGGCAGCTATTCAGCAAGCCGCGTTTTCATTGAACCATTACTCAATTAACAGCTGCTCGCCATTATTGAGAGCTATGGTATAGAACAGAAAGCAAGATTTACTTTAGATTTATACAAGATTTGCACAAGAAATACCTATACTTCGAATTTGTAGCCTATTCCTCGAATGCTTTTAATATGTTCTGATGCAGTTTCCGAACTTTTTAACTTTTTCCGTAAATTACTTATATGGCTTGAAATCGCATTGCGTGAATAAAACGAAAAATCATCATGCCAAACAGAATCCATTATCATTTCATAAGTATAGACTTGCCGTTGATTCATAATTAGCAGCGCAAGAATATCAAACTCTTTTTCGGTCAAATCAATGCATACCCCAGCTATCTCTACAGACCTGTACTCTAAGCAGAAAGACAAGTCTTTCACAGTGATGATTGTTAGCGGTCTTCTTTTATCTTTTGGTATTTTCAAACAATTTCTCATACTATTTTTCTCTGAAAACATTTCTACCATAGGATGATTATAGGTATGTAAATATTGAGCAGCACCAAAATGGACACATGCATACCGCTGTTCCTCCGAATATGAAGGTGGCACAACAATAATTGGTACCGCACGTTTTTGTCTCAAGATATCCAAATCGTCTTGTGGAATCACATCAGAGCAAATAGCTACGCATATATATTCTTTAAAAGACAGCATTGCGGCCGCTTGTTTAATATTATCAGCATAGTCAAATTCAATTTCAAATTCTTTCCATCGGCCAGCAGTAACCTCATATTCATTATAGGCGTATCCTACGCCCAATACATGCGGAACCATATGTTCACCTCCTACTACTTCTAGCAGACAGTTCAAAGCTGCCGAGCATAAGTTACCCGGCAGCTCTAAACAAAACTATATTTTTCTATGATGGAGAATGCTTTTTTGCGTATCTACAAATCCTCCGTCATCGATTATTTCCCCAGTAAATCAATGCCAGTGCGCCGGGACCGGTGTGTGCTCCGATGATAGGGCCAATATAAGCAATACAAATCTCAGAATCCGGGAATTGTTCCAACAACCTTTCTTTCAGCATATCTGCTGCTTCAGGGTCATCGGCATGACCTATCAGAATCGATTTACCAAGTTCAGGTTTCCAGCCCTGTTCCATTCGGGCAATCTGAGTGGTAACAGCCTTTTTTCTTCCACGAGGTTTTTCCACTGCTTGCAGCTTTCCTTCGCTGTCCACATGAAGCAACGGTTTGATCTGCAAAGCCGTTCCCATTGCGGCTGCGGCACCTGAAACCCGCCCGCCATGTTTCAAATGGGTAAAGGTATCAACCGTAAACCAATGACATACCTCTAATCGGTGTTCCATGACCCAAGAAGCCAATTCATCAATAGACAGTCCTTCCCTCTGCTTTTTCGCAGCTTCTCTGACTAAAAACCCTTCACCCACTGCGGCAGCAAGCGTATCAATGCAGATGATTCTTCTTTCCGGATATTCCTGCTGTAGTTCTTCAACCGCTAAAAACGCAGACTGATATGTACCTGACAGACCAGAGGAAAAACAGAGATACAGAATATCGGTTCCCTGTCGCAGACAGGGTTCAAAATGCTTAAAATAAATCGTTGGGTTGATTTGTGAGGTCGTTGCAAAATTCCCAGCTCTTTGCAAGCGGTAGAACTCCTTGGCTGTGATTCCTTCCGGGGAACCATATGAGTATTCTGTTCCGCCGATCTCAACATTCATAGGAATCATTTCAACAGATGGCAGACCTGCGGTTAACTCCGGTGCGAGATCTGAGGTGGCATCTGTGAAAATTTGATAGCCGTCCATCACTTCTTACACCCACTACAGCCCTGACAAGCAGCCCACAGCTCATCGGCCTTCGGCTTCCAGGTTTCTGCATAAAGTGTAGTCTTATCACACAGATGGTCAACACTTTCCGGGGACTGATACTCGGTAGAATGGGCACCGGATTTCTTTACCATGCTACGCAGACATTCAGGATTTTCCAGCATAGGACACGGCTGGAACATATTATCATTAAAGGGCTGACCGTCGTGATAGGCCATAAACAGCGGAGACTGATATGCTTCCAGCAGGGTCTTTTCACGGATGTTGGAGTCAGAGTAATGGATAAAAGCGCAAGGCTCAATGTCACCATTGGCATTGATATGCAGATAGTTGCGGCCACCAGCAATACAGCCGTTTACAAATTTCGCATCATTCTGAAAGTCAATTGTGAAAATAGGCTTTGTGCTACGGTATTCGCAGATGCGGTTATACATCTTTTCACGCTGGTCAGGAGACGGGAGCAGCTCCACAGCGGAATCGTTGCCCACAGGCATATAGTGGAAGAACCATGCGAACTTCGCACCGCACTCCACCAGATGATCGAAGAACTCATCCGAGCTGATGGAGTCGATGTTCTTGCTGGTATAGCACCCAGATACGCCGAAAGGCAGCTTCTTTTCTTTCAGAATCTTCATCGCCCGCATAGTAGCCTGATAAGTACCCTTGCCACGGCGGAAATCAGTAGCTTCCTCGAAGCCTTCAATGCTGATGGCCGGGTAGAAGTTCTTCACCCGCAGCATCTCATCGGCAAACTTCTCATCGATAAGGGTACCGTTGGTAAAGGCAGAGAATACGCAGTCAGGATGCGCTTCACACAGGCGGAGCAGATCGTTCTTGCGTACCATAGGTTCACCGCCGGTGTAGAGGAACATATAGGTTCCCAGTTCATTGGCCTGATTGATGATGTCATCCAGTTCCTCATAGCTCAGATTCAGCTTATTACCGTATTCTGCCGCCCAACAGCCGGTGCAATGAAGGTTGCAGGCGGAAGTGGGGTCCATCAGGATTGCCCAGGGGATATTGCAGCCGTACTTTTCACGATTAGCCACCTGCTTGCGGCTGCCTAAGAGAGATGCATTGACAATAAAATTGCGGAAGAACACTTTGCGGACTTCAGAATCAATGTCCGTCCAAAGGCTGTTGATCAGGCGCATCCAGTTGCTGTCAGGCTGCTCCATCACCTTACGGATTTGCTGGCGCTGTGTGAGATAGAGGTTATCCTTATCGAACTTATCCGCCCAATCTAACAACTTGGGGAATGCTTCCTGCGGATTGCTGTCAACATATTTCAGCACTTGATTGACGGCGAAAGCCTGTGCGCTGTCTTTAATAGAATTACTCATGGTTTTGTCTCCTTTTCTATCTTTGTTTTTCATCAGATAATAGAATATCTATGGACAATTACATTTACAACTCACGCAGTTTCCACCGCCTTGTAGAAACCATTACACACGCGCCCACAATGAGTACTGTTAAGACGATGTAGGAAAGATAGACGCCATTTAGTGCTACTTCATACACATCATAGTACCGCAGAGGGGTCAGATAATCCAAGAAACGATTCCCTGTGTACTCGGCAGTAAAGGCCAACACATAGGCGGCCAATACGAAAACCGTACCGGCGCGTACCGCGGCCTTATAAGATTTGAAAAGGCTGGCAAACAGCAGACCCAAGGCAAAAAAGAGAAGCTGGGTAAAGAACATTCCCATCGTTGTGGAAAGCACCGCTCCCGGCTGATCCAGACCGCCCAAAGGAAGAACGATCGTGAAATAATTGCACACGCCGCTGAACAGGGCGAACACCAGCAGGTTCACTGCTGAAACGATCACCTTCGCCAGAACAATGGTTTTCCGCTCCACAGGCTTTGTGAACAGGTATTCGGATGTTCCAAATTTCTTTTCCCTCGCCACACAGGACAGGCCCAGAGAGATTGCATAGGCAAAGGCCAACAGCCCCTCCCAAAAATAGATACACGCGTACCAACCAAGGGCAGTCGTGAGATCCCCTTTCACACCGAACATGATCATGATCAAGCGAGGAAATTGGCCGACTGTCCGGGCCATCTCATCCAGACTGTCCTTCAAGGATAAAAGTTCAAAATAGCAGAATCCGCACAGCAGTAACATGATCCCCAGCCAGATCAGCAGGGTCTTTCTGGTTTGGCGGAATTCGTTTTTCACCAATGTTTTCATCTTTGCACCCCCTCATGAGCGGAACTGGATGTCTTTTTTCAAAAAGACACGATAAGACAGCACCAAAAACAGGGCAAACAGCAGTACACACCATCCCAAGTAATCCAACTCATAAAAGCCAGATTTGGAAATCTCAGCCGCACTAAAGAACGAGTACGGGGACAGAAAACTAATGGCACGGTTGCTGACAATGTTGGAGAAGCTGGTGACGCAGTACTCGACAAAGACAATTAACCCGGCAGTCAAAAGTGGGCTTCGATTGCGTGAAAATAGAATTCCAACCAAAAGCCCCATAGCTGCAAGGAACAGCGTGACCAGCATGAGGGAAAGAGCAATCAGAAAGAACTCTCCCCAGTCAATGCCGGAGCGGAACAGGGCCAGCGCCAAAAAAGAGGCGAGAAGATATACCATGCTCACGACCACTACGCCGAAAAAAACCGTGAACGCCTTTGCCCAGTAAATCGTTTTTCGGGTATGGGGTTTTGTAAACAGATATTCAGAGGTTCGCTCCGAGCACTCCTTGGTGTGAATGGCGATACCGAAGTGCATCCCGAAAATACCGGACGCAATCATAAAAAAGCTGGTAAGAAACGCATAAATGCCCAACGGTGAGGTCAGATATTCCATGGACACACCAACGCCTTTGTAAAAATCACTCGTACCCAGCGTTTCATAGAGGTCTCCGGTGGAAACATCCATAAAGCTGTAATAGGTAGGCGTCATCACAAAAACACACAGAGCCAAGGCGATGGCCCAACCCAAAATATATTTGCGGTGCCTTTTCAGTTCATATTTCAAAATGACCATGCCCGACACCTCCTTACGCATAGTAGTGCATGAAGATTTCCTCCAAAGAGGGCTCTTCCAAAAGCACATCGTCCAAATGCAGCAGGTGAAGCTTGTCAATAATCGCCGTGATATTTCCGTTATACATAAAGGAAACAGAGGTCTTATCCGCAGTCTCCGCATAGTTCGCAATGCCGGACAAATCAAAGAAATCGCGAGGGATAGCCTCCTTTGCGCTCAGAGAGACTTTCTTATAGCCGCTCTCACGCAGTTCTTTGATGGACTGTATGCCAATAAGCTGTCCCTCTTTCAGAATGGCCACCCGGTCACACAGTTTCTGCACCTCACTCAGCACATGGGAGGAAAAAAACACGGTAGCGCCCCGGCTGTTTTCCTCCTTCAGAATATCATAGAAAGCCTGCTGGATCAGTGGGTCTAATCCGCTGGTGGGCTCGTCCATAATAATCAGTTTGGGCGAAGTCATAATGGCAGACACGATACCCACCTTTTTCTTGTTGCCCAGAGAAAGGTCTGCAATCTTGCGGGACAAATCCAGATTGAGCCTGTCGGCAAGCTCCTTCATCTTTGTCTTGCAGTCCATGCCGTACAGATCGGCGGTGTACTGCAAAAGTTCACGGACTTTCATGTTTTCGTAATAGCTGTTCTCGCTGGGCAGATAGCCCACATCCCTGGCGATGACGCTGGCCTTGGAGTGACAGTCCAAATCGAAGATAGATGCGCTGCCTCCGGTGGGACGGATCAGCCCCATTAGGGTGCGGATCGTGGTGGACTTACCCGCACCGTTGGGGCCGATAAAGCCGAAAAACTCTCCCTGGTTGACAGAGAAACTGAGGTTATTGATTCCTCGATGCTTCCCATAGTGCTTGGTCAATTCATTCAAGACAATCGCTTGTTCACTCATTTCAAATACTCCTCCTTATAAAAATTTTTCCGCAGAATTGCGATGTTCTTCTCAAAATCCTCCATGACAGCCTGAAAATCGAAAGCCGCCGCCCCCCGGTACCCGGCCGCATAGCCCTCGGCCATCAGAAGCAGCATCTGAAAGACCGGCTGGGCATCCTCTGGGTCTTTGAATTTCAAAGCATCCTCTTCCCGCAGAACAAGATCGTTTCGGAATCTGCCGGTCTCCTCCGTCAGGATCGCCAGCGTATCCGTCACCTCGGGAGAATTTTCCTCCCAGGCACTGGTAATAAACTGCAAGATAAAAGGCTGATTTTGGAGCCCCTCCATTTTCATGCGGCTGGATGCCAGAATCCTGTCGAACAAATCTGTTTCGGAATCGAGGGCTTCCTTATCAAATAGTCCCTCTATGATTTTCTTGCAGTATTCCAGCAGGTAAATGTAGAGCTGCTTTTTACTGCCGAAATACTGAAACACAGACGCTTTGGAAATGTGTGCGGCTACCGCAATATCATTGATTGAGGCTTTTTCATAACCAAACTTGCCGAAGCACTGGAGCGCCGCATTGAGAATGGTCAATCTCTTTTCTTCGGTCAGGGCCAAAAATTTGTCCAATTCATTTCCTCCTTTTTACACAATAACCGTTTCGGTTATTTAGAGTATAGCACCAATAACCGAAACGGTCAAGTATTTTGGAGTATGATTCAAAAGTTTTCTTTTTATACTGTTAGACCAACGAAGATTAGTCTCGAAAGTACCGGTGTGTTCAAGTCAGCAGTTGCACGAAAATGTAATTCGTTCAAATACTACTACCTGAAATATAAAATTACATTGGGTGATGTCTATGAAATTTGAACGCGATGAGCGCAAATTTGATTTCCACGATATAGGGTGCGAGATAAAGCGCAAAAGAGAAACCAGCGGGATGACACAGGATCAACTGGCCCTTATCATTGACCGTGATCCCCGCACCATCATATATAACGAAAACGACGGTCAGCATCCGAGCTTGAACACTTTTTATCAGATGGTGACAATGTTCGATATATCGGTGGATCAGTTCTTTTATCCAGACATGAGCGCAGATGACGCTTGCAAAAAGCGCATCAATACACTTGCTGCATTAACACTTGACCGATTCGGTTATTGGTGCTATACTCTGAATAACCGAAACGGTTATTGTGTAAGAAGAAGGAAATGAATTGAACAAATTTTTGGCCCTGACCGAAGAAAAGAGATTGACCATTCTCAATGCGGCGTTCCAGTGCTTCGGCAAGTTTGGTTATGAAAAAGCCTCAATGTCGATTCTGTTATATTACGCATATCGCAGAAAATTAAGTAAGAAAACTGCCAATGACAAAGAGTAAGTTATACCCACGTTATGAAAGGACGTGCTATGAAGGATTCATTGAAAAAAGGATTGATAATAGGTGCTGCCGGTAGTGCGATTTGTGTGCTTTGGCATCATCTTCTAACCAAAAAGATGATGCAGCTCGCCATGGATCGGGTTGCGCCGCAGGACAGAAGCAACGGAAAAATGCGTGTGTCCGGTTCACCTGAAATGATAGAAACCACTGAAATTGTAAAAAAGGCAGCTGGTCAGCTCGAAAAAAGCGGCTGTGACGTGGTGGAAATCACTGCTCACGACGGAATTTCATTGATTGGGCATTGGTGTCCCTGCGAAGAACCGAAAAGAACTATAGTTGCCATGCACGGGTGGCGTTCCTCCTGGTCACATGATTTTGGTCTAATCGCAGATTTCTGGCGCAATAATCATTGTTCTGTACTCTACGCAGAGCAGCGGGGACAAAATAATAGCGGCGGCGACCATATGAGTTTAGGTTTGCTGGAACGCTACGATTGCCTGGCATGGACAAATTGGATAAACGAGAAAACAGGAAAAAGCATTCCCATCTATCTTGCCGGGGTATCCATGGGTGCAACCTCTGTGCTAATGGCGTCCGAACTGGAACTGCCGGATAATGTATTTGGAATCGCAGCGGACAGTGCATTTACTTCGCTCCATGCAATTTGGAAACATGTCTCCGAAAGCAATCTGCATATTCCTTATGCTCTGCATAAAACAGGTGCCGATAGGATGTGCAAAAAGCGCATCCAAATGGATGCTGATGCTGCCTCAACTACAGAAGCGTTGAAGCACTGCCAAATTCCTGTTCTTTTTGTCCACGGAACAGATGACCACTTTGTTCCAGTTGAAATGACATACGAAAACTATAAAGCCTGTACATCAGAAAAGCGTCTGCTGATTGTTCCGGGCGCTGACCACTGTATGAGCTATCTCGTAGGAAAAAGCACCTACGAGCGCATTGCAAAAGAGTTTTGGGAATTTTGCGAACAGCGGAAAAAGAATCCGTAGATTTGAGTTTGAAGGGGGGGAATCATTATGCGCCAGCGTTGGCTCCGTGTCTTATTCCGTAGAAGGATGTTGACGATACTCCTGCTACTTTTACAGGTATATTTTCTTATATGCCTTGTACTTGGGGGAAGTCAGCTTTCCCGAAATTTCAGTCGCCTACTGACAATCGTCAGTATCATTGCGGTGCTTTATATCGTTTCCCAGAAAGACAAAGGCGCCTACAAAACTGCATGGGCGATCCTGATCCTAACCTTCCCGTTGTTTGGTGGACTGATGTATCTTTTGTCTAATGCACAATCCTCGAAATGGCGCTTTGCAAAAAGTGTCCTCCATACACAACAAAAGGCAAAACCACTCTATGCACTCCCCGGCATTTGCTATGAAAGCGCAACAAAACAACTGCCTGAATATTACCCTCAAATTCATTACTTGCAGGAATACACGGGGTTTCCAATATATGCAGATACAGAAACACATTACCTTACACCGGGTGAACGAAAGCTGGAAACACTTTTGGCGGAACTTGAAAAAGCCGAGAAGTACATATTTCTGGAATATTTCATCGTGCAGGAAGGCGTTATGTGGAACAGCATCTTGGAAGTTTTGAAGCGAAAAACCACGCAAGGCGTAACTGTGCGACTGATTTATGACGATATGGGTTGCTTTCTCACTCTTCCGAAAGACTACGCAAAGCAGCTAAAAAAACACGGTATCCAGTGCGCCGTATTCAATCCCTTCCGACCTGTTCTGACCGTAAAGCAAAATAACAGAGATCACCGAAAAATAGCGGTCATTGATGGAAAGGTGGCTTTTACCGGAGGTATCAATCTGGCAGATGAATACATCAACGCCATTGAGAAACACGGACACTGGAAAGATGCAGCGATCATGCTGAAAGGCAAAGCCGCATGGAGTTTCACACTAATTTTTTTACAGACGTGGGAAATTTGTACCCATACAGACGAGGACTACGAAATCTTCTACCCATGGAAAGAACAAGAGTGCCCTGTTACTGCAAAGGGGTTTGTTCAGCCATACGCTGACAGTCCAATGGATGAAGAAAATGTGGGCGAACACGTTTACCTGCATATCTTAAACAATGCAAAGAAGTACGTGTATATCAACACCCCATATCTGATTGTCGATGATAGTATGCTTTCCGCTTTGCGTCTTGCGGCAAAAAGTGGTGTAGATATACGCATCATCACACCCCACCGCTGGGATAAATGGTGGGTACACATGACCACACGCTCGTATTACCGAGAGCTGATAAAATCAGGCGTTAAAATCTACGAATATACCAATGGTTTCATCCACTCCAAAACCTTTGTGTCCGATGACCGTACTGCAACAGTCGGGACAACAAATTTGGATTTTCGCAGCTTATATCTGCACTATGAATGTGGTGCTCTGCTCTATGAGGCCAAAGCTGTTATGGAAGTCAAGGAGGATTTTCTGCAAACGCTGGAGATATGCCAACAGGTGACAGAAAAGGATTGCAAAACAAATATCGTAGTGCATCTGCTCCAGGATATACTGCGGCTATTTGCACCACTAATGTAAGGAGGGTCTTGAATGTTTGAAGATATTGAAACACACAAAAAATTATCAAAGTGGATTATCGGAACGTTTACAGCCTGCATTTTGATTTATCTTGGCATCCGACATATTAGTCATGTAGCTGATGCCGTGATGTGGTTGAAAGACCTGCTGAACCCACTTTTAATTGGATTGATTTTGGCGTTGTTTCTGAATGTTCCGTTGGGGGTTATTGAAAGACATCTGTTCCCCAAACATCCGACATCTAGGAAAACGAAAATGCGCCGCCCGCTTGCGATCCTGCTTTCATTTATTTTGGTGATAGGGGTCTTTGTCGGTGTTGCTTTTCTTGTTATTCCCGAATTGATCGATGCAGTATCTATTGTCATATCATCCTTGACGAATGGTCTGGATCAACTGGTGGCATTTGAAAGCACGGCTGACTATTCTAAAATCCCATTCGGAGAACAGCTGTCCCAAATTGATATTGATTTTCTTGAACTGAAAGACAATTTGAATGAATGGTTGAATCAATTGGGAACCACCATTATGGACACTGCTGCTTCCGCATTTGGAAGCGTGGTTGCGACGGCAGTCGATTTTGCGATTGGTCTTGTGTTCTCAATTTATATTTTGGCCAATAAGGAGAAATTAAAAAGTCAGATCACCCGAATTGTCCGTGTATGGATTCCAGCATGTTTTGCCGAGCGGGGCATTCATGTGGCAGCTGTCTGTGAAAAAAACTTCAAGCTTTTTGTAGCAGGGCAAACGACTGAGGCAATAATTTTAGGCAGCCTGTGTGCAATCGGTATGTTAATTCTGAGAATACCATATGCGCCGATGATCGGTGCGCTTGTTGGGGTAACAGCACTGATTCCCTATGTCGGTGCCTGGATTGCTACACTTGTGGGTGCATTTTTGATTCTGACAGTCAATCCTTTTAAGGCACTGGTATTCATTATTTTCCTGCTTACTTTGCAACAGATCGAAGGAAATGCAATCTATCCGAAAGTTGTGGGCGCAAAAATCAACCTTCCTGCCATGTGGGTTTTAGCGGCAATCACAATAGGTGGCAATCTGGCTGGACCAATCGGTATGTTGCTTGGCGTACCTGCCGCAGCAGCCACTTACGCTCTTTTGAAAGAAGCAACCGATAAGCGGGAAACGCATCTGAAAACACAAGAAAAAGAGCAGATGGGTAATTCACATAAACAGAATATATCCTAAAAAAATTATCTCAAGATAAAAACTCATAGTAGGGTGTAAGGACTCATGATATAAAAATATCAAGGGTCTTTGCGCCCTATTCGTTTTTTATATTACAAAATCGGCATTATCATACCTTTTAGCGGGCATAATAAGGTTATTCCTCAAAACAAATCGGCACGATACAATGTTATTGAGGTGAATGATTATGCCGATTGACGATTTAACCGCTTTGGGTCAAATAATGCGGGAGGCCCGAAAGAAAAAAGACCTGACACAGCAGGAGCTTTCAGATCTGAGCCATGTTTCTGTAAAACAAATTGCCAACATTGAAAAAGGGCAGATGAACCCTTCCTATTTGATTTTAAGAGCATTGGCCAAGGTTTTGAACATCTCTCTGGACTCTCTAATAAATCCGGATGTTTCTCCAGAAGATGAGGGAGCCAACCAGATGAAAATGCTTTATTCCAGTTGCCCGTCAGAAATGCGTGAAACCCTGCTGCACCATACACAGGAGACCATGCAGGAATTAACAGAACTATCTAAGAAAATTGAAGCGAATTGAGCCAGTGAGTGAAATTTGACGGTTTCCTCTCTGGCTCTTTTCATTTCTGCAAAGAAAGCGGCAAGCAATGCCCCTGGATAGCCATTCGGCTTCCGGCGCTGCTTGTTGAGGGAATCCCCCAAGCCCCCATGAACGCAGAATTTCATTCTGCGGCTACGCGTCCAATGGACGCTTTTGACCATGACCAGCTCACCGCTGGTCGTGGTCTTTTTCTTTTTCGCCATCGTGTTCCGCCTCCATTTTTAAGAGCCGATCCACATTGGCCTTTGCCGCCAGCAGCTCCCGCATTTCCTCACGGGAGCGCCGGTACTCGGCATAGGTCTTTTTCTTTTCCTCCAGCAGCCGGGCGTACTCAGCTTGCAGCTCCTTGCCTTTAGGCAGCTTCTTGACCCCCATATCGTCAAAGGCATTTTTGGCCGCCTGATGGAGCAGGATTTCTTTCTCATGTTCCTCTCGGAATTTCTTGGAGTAACCGGCCTTCCGGTAGGCCACATAGGTGTCGCGGGTCTTGGCATAGTTGATGATATGGGTCCGCAGGACGGCGATCTCCGCCATGTGTTTCTCCGCTGCTTTGATTTTTGCAGATAGCTCATTGTGGTGAGCCGTGGCCGCAGCAGCCTTTTCCTCCAGAACCGCATACTCCAGCAGGTTATGCTCCGTGAGATAATTCACGGTCTGTGCCATCTGTTTCAGATTAAAAACCTTGGCCCACCGCACATACCCGGCACCTTTTCCGGCCTGGAGCTTTGCCTGGATGTCAAGGAGCAGATTGACCTTCGGCGGATCTGCCTGCTTGACCGGCTTCCGGCGGGGCGTATGCTCCTTTTGACCAGCAAGGACAGCCAGCAGGTCCTCCAGGATGTAGCCGTCGCCCAGGCTGTCCAGGCGGGCTACTTTATCCCAGCCGGGGAGCTTCAAACGGTAGGATTTCCCGCGCTTGGATACTTCGCAGCCGGATTCCCGGAGCAACTTCAGTAGCTCGTCCAGGTCAGCAGGCTTTTGTGCCAAGACGTTATCAATGGCAGCACGGAGCAATTCCCGATGGGACGGTTTCGCCTGGTCTCCCAGCCATTGGTCGTAACTTTTGCCGTGGGGCTTTGGGTTCTCGACAATGGACAGCCCGTTCTCAATGCAGATGGTGTCGCTCAATCGACGGACAGCTTTCGTGCTGCCCCAAAAGTTACGAAACTTCCTGTCACAGTCCAGGTTGACTGAACTCCAAATGATATGATTATGGACATGAGCCTTGTCAATGTGGGTACAGACGATGAAGGCGTGTTTTTTCTTCGTAAACCGTTTGGCAAATTCCACGCCCAGCCGGTTGGCTTCCTCCGGGGTGATTTCCCCAGGGCAGAAGGACTGGCGGACATGGTAGGCGATCACATCGTCGGCTCCACGGCCCCGTCCGGTGGTGGCAATATACTGACGCTTAGCCAGCATGAACTCGGCGTCGGCCACACGGCTGTCGCACTCATAACCAGTGATGAGCCTACCGTGGTCGGTCTTTTGCGGGTTGGCCACATAGTCAATAATCGCGCTGATGGCACGGCTCTCGGTCCGGCCCTTGCCAATATGCAGCGGCATGATACGCGTGGTCGCCATTGCTATCAAACCTCCTCTGAAAAAGAATAGCGGCCTGCCGAAGCAGACCGCCGTAGGTATATTTTTTATGATTTAGTCTCAATTTTAGAGCATATCAGCAATTAAGGAAAGTTCATCGGTTGAAGTATATTGGGAACCGTTTCTTGTGGTTCGCCCACTTTCACTAAATAAGTACAAATTCTTTTTAGCTCTAGAGCAAAGAACATAAAGAAGCTTATAGGTTTCATTTTTCCTACATAATTTTTTTATGGGATTCAAAATATAGTCCCAATGCGGTAGGTATCCGTTCAACAGACCAGCTGCTATAACTGAAGTATATTCTTCGCCTTTAACGCCGTGAAGGGTAGAAATTACCACACCATTTTTTTCTCCAAAATACTTACTGATTGAATTAAAATCTGTGGAAAGCGCATACCTATCTACTCTTGAGCGAATTTCATCAAAAAAAGAATTTGTTAATGCTGACAAAGCTGCTTCTTTGCTTATTCTAACATGTAGAATTGCAAAAACCTTTTCAATTGCGGAGCCTAAACAGGTTATGCCATCTGTATCTGTGCCGCGACAACAATTAACAGCGGAAAGGACATCATAGTTTTGTATATTATCAGGCACCATGATTCTGAAGTCATCTCTAACGATTGAAATAAATTCAGTAGCAATTCGCTTTCTTAACGTCACATTTTTTCCGGATGGAAGAAATAGCAATTTCGCTATCAGAAACAAAGGATTCATGGGATCATACTTTATTGGAGAAATATCTGGTGCATCAAATGGAATGTCCGGAAGTATTATACGTAGTTTTCTAGATAGATCGAACAACATACCCCATTGAGGAGCAATAACACAAATTTCCTCAGCCTTTGTTCCATTTTCAAGTTCTTCCTTTATTAAGGCTGCAATTTCAGATGCCAGATCTGTATAATAAACGGAATCAAAAAAATGTATTTCACCAAGTTCATCCTTATGCTTTGCAACTGAGTGAGCTTCAGTTCTAGAAACTTCGAATCTGCTATATAAATCCACCAATCTCTGAGTAGAACGATAACAGCCTCTTAGTGACATAGAATCAAAATCTGTTTCATAAAGTGTTTCTAGCTCTTGTTTGGTTTTTGCCACTCCACCTAAAGAGCCATAGATAGCTTGATTAGCATCACCCACAAACATCAAAGTTATTGACTTATTTGCTTTATAAATTTTTGATAATATCAAGTATTGAAGTTCATTGGTATCTTGAAATTCATCCACCAAAATACTACTTATGACTGATGCTATATTTGAACTAATAAATGGGCAAGACGACAGCAATTCATCTGAAAGAAGCAGAATTGTATCAAAATCGATTTCCTTCTTTTCCTCTAATAAGTGTTCGTATTCAGTCCTAATGTTTTCGTATTGAAAAGGATCATCAAAATTTCTAAGGCGTATGCCAAGGCGCTCCGCTATCTCATGTCCATACTTTTTCTTACAATAATCGTCAATGATTTGATAGCCCTTACAAAGCCTTTTTGAATACATGGCATAAGGACGAATGATATAACGCATACAAAACTGATGAATTGTACCTGCCCAAATGCTTGATAGGTCAATATTCATGTCTTCTAAACGGTTGATAATTTCTTCAGCGGCACGATTAGTATACGTAATTGCTATTTTTATCTTTCTTGAATCTGATTTTTGGAGTACCTGGTATGCCAATCGGTGTGTGAGTGTACGAGTTTTACCACTGCCTGGGCAAGCGGTCAACAAAACATTATTTGGTGCTGTACATGCAGCCTGTTGTTCAGGGGAAAGTTCCTTAAGTATGTCATCTACGCCCTCAAACATTCAGACCACCTGCCTTAGCTATAAATAAGGAGACCATATCATCTGGAAACTCATCGCAGAACATTTCTATTGTCTCTTTAATTTCTTTTGAGCTCCTTGCTTCTTTAAATGCAGTTTTCAAATCGTCATAGTCTTCATCCAAATTGTAAGTATTAAAGGAATAGCTTGCCATTTTCCATAATAATTTCTCGGACAAAATGTCTTTTGATGCAAATGCAATTGCATCGAGAATATACATTGGGATCGTTGCAGCATCATCGATCTTTTCAGCGAGCAATGTTGCGTACCAGCCCTTTTTGATATTCTTTGCCACAGTCATTACCGAGTCATATCTTTCTGCTTCTGTCCCTGATTTAACAGCTAAAACATGTTTCTCTTTTGTAGCAGCATCTTTATATGCACGTTTTATGATTGCGCAAACAAAACGTTTGTTATTATCTTCGCTTGCGAAATCGACTTCAAGGGTATGCGGGGCATAGAATGCACTAACATAAGGATTTGCATCAAAGAGCTGAGACAACTTTTTTCTTCGTGAGGCACCTCTATCCATTGCAACCTGGCTTGACTTTTTTGCTCCATCAACTACTACATCCAAATCTGTCACGATGGAGCACTTTCGCTGTAATCGTGATTCGTCAAAAATGCATGCAACATTTTCAAATCCAACACTTCCAATGTTAATCAGACCAATTCCCATCTCATCAAGAGACACTCCAAGGACTTTTTTGACCAACGCTGGGATCAGTATCTCTTCACCGTCCCCTTCAACCAAAATAACCCCTTTAGAAAACAATAAAACACTCCGCTTTGCATCTAAATATCTCGATAGTATTTTCGAAAAAGATATCCCCTTATATTCTAAAATATCTGCTCCAAACTGATCCAATCCATTGGTAGGTTTCATTACAAGTGATGTCTGTTCATCAACTTTTTTCATGACATTGACCTTTTCAATATCTGATACTTCAGAAAGATGAGTTGAATGTGTGGACATCACAACTTGGGTATATGTATGTGTAACTTGGAGATTATTGAATAAGGTTTTCTGAATATGTGTGTGAATATGAGCTTCTGGTTCTTCAATAATCATAATATTGAGAAGTTCGCGATTACGATTAACCTCGAATTCAACCAGCTTCATAGCAATATACAAAATATTAAGATGCCCTAATCCCAACAAGTCTATATCCTTCTGATTGGAAGGAGAAATCGTCAAATACCTAGCAAGTGTAGCAAAATCTTCTTTTAGCCGTGACTCTAACTTGATTTCTGGCGAATAAATTGCGCCAATCATTTCAAGTAATTTTTGGTTTACCTGACTCCCAATATCGGAAACCTGAGGAATATGAGATATTTTTTGGTTTAGTTCGGAAATTTTTCTCTTTATATCATCGATATCAGTTTCTTCAATATTTCCTTCAATAGTGTCAATAATTTGACGGATGGGGTTTTTCGGTTTTCTAAGTTCTGACTCAACATCGCGAAGAGCATCGATAAATACAGTTGATATATGCTGCCATACGTTCATGATATCGATTTTGCTACCAAGAACAGATTGGTCATCATCCTCAGGGTTTACATACTGGCCGGCGCAAATATCTCCAACGATAGATTTATATACATTTTCGTTTGTAAAATCTGCCTGTGAACGTGATGTATAATAAAATTCGTAGTCACTTAATTTTATTTGAGAACGAACTGCCTCAAATGTACCATTTTGAGCAGCTTCAGCCAGTTCTGCTCTTTTTGCTCTACAAGGGCGAATAAAAAGAGAAACTGTTCCAAAATCTTTATCTCTACAACGAATATACGACTTTAAGAAATCAGCATTTTCCTGTTCTGGAGTAAGTTCAGCACAAAATTCATTACTTTTATCTTCACTTGAAATTTCGTCAAAAAAAGCAGATATTATAATCCAATGTCCTCTCCAGTCTCCAAGAACGTACGAAAAATCTGTTTCTTTGAGACGTTTCGTATTGTAGTAGTAATTATCATCAAGAAGAATTCGAATAGCAGTCAACGCATTTGATTTGCCTGAATCATTTTCTCCGATTATGGTATTGGCTCCTTTGGAAAATTCAAAACGCGCTGTTTTGAGATTTTTGAAATTAACAATCTGAATATATTTTAGATACATAATATCCCCCTTGTTTGTAACTCGTTCCATATAATAAAACACGCCTTATTATTTAGGTGGCATCAATCCTATTTATTGGTCCATATTTCCAGTAATATATAGTATAACTCATGTTTCATTATCCTTCAATTTTTTTGTGCGCTGTTTTCCTATTTTGAGTTGCTGTTTTGAAAATGCTGCCCGAGGTAAAAATCCCTCTAGCAAGCAATTTTATAGTGTTGCTAAAGGGATTTTCAGATAACTCTATCTGTATATTACATTTTTAACCGCAAACTTCAAACCCTGCACCTTGCCCAGCAGCCAAAAGGCCAACTTCGGCAGCCCAAAGGGGCTTATGAGAAACGCGATCACTAGCAGGATAAGGCCGTTCTGCGGAGAGTATGTTACCAGGACGGCCACGCCCAGCAGGGCAATCACCGTACTGAGCAGCCCCAGCACTAAACCGGACACATAGACCAGCCCCACGCAAATCCAGATGGCCAGGGTGAGAAGCAGGATCACCGGCGCAATCACAATCTTCAAAATCAGCTTCAATGCAGTCATTTCATAGCCTCCTCTCGACGATCCAAATACTTCTTGCACAGACGGCGGACCTGTTCCTTGTCGGCCTCATTTTCTTCCCGGCGTCCCTTTGTCAACTGAATGGAAGCAAAGGATTCGTACTCAACCAGCAAATGGTCAAACAGTTCCTTCGGGGTCCGGCACACATCACCCTCGCAATAGGGTGGGTCCGGGGGCGAGCCGTTGAAGGACACGCAGACATATCCGTACCGGCTCTTGTAAACTTCCAGCTCCATATCCTGGGCCAGATAGTCCTCGAAAATTTCTAAAACCTTTTCAAAGGTCAACATCGGTATCTCAACTCCTTTGTGAGATGTGAGAACACTTTCCTATCTGCCTTTATTATCCGGCAAGCCCTGTCAAAAGACAAGGATGCAGACAAAAAAAGCGGAGGGAGGCGCGGCGAAAAGAACGCCGTTCCTCCCTCCGCAGATGGGCATAGACCCCTGTTACAAGAGCTTTGCCAGCTGGGCCAGTATCTCCCTAACCCCCGCCCAGAGCTGATCCTGCCGCTGGGATATATCTTCCAGGTCGGCGTCATAAATGCGCCCGGTCTCATGCACGCGGCGGGTCAGCTGGTTCAAATTGTTGCTGGAATAGCGCATCAGGGAGACCAGCTCCTTCAGCTCCGGCAGTTCCAGACGCACCACATAGCCGTCCAGGGCCATCTTGCGCAGGTAGGCTTCCCGGTTCTTTGTCCCCAGCTGGGCCATCTTTTGCTCGATCAGCGCCAGCTCCTCCGGCGAGACCCGGAAATTGAGCTGTACCTCCCGCTTGCGCTTGGGGGCGCTCACCGCTCCGGCTCCGTCTTTTTGCAGGCAGGCGCTTTTTTCTCGCCTCTTTCAGCAGAGCGCGGCTCCTGCTTCAGCTGGCGGCGGACCGAGTGGCGGGGCTGGCGCAACTCCTTGCTGCGGTCCTCTTTGGCCAGGATAGTGACATAGGTGCCGGGCCGGTCCACCAGCCCGGTGATCGCCAGGCTGCGGAACGGCAGCAGCGCCATCAGCCGATCGTGGGCCTGGGTGCCTGCGCGGGCCAAAAAGTCCGGCGAAATGCGGGCCATGTAGTGGGTGCCGTGGGGGCTGTTGGGGGTATCCGGCGCACGAAGCTCCTGCAAGAGCCGGGCGGCCTCGGCTTGGATTTCCTCCGGCGTCAGCGGCTGGAGCCGCAGATAGTCCTGCCGCGCCTGGGTCAGAAACAGATCGACCAGGCCAGTGTCGCTGTTCACCACAAAGTCCAGGCTGCGTTCACCGCCGAAGCTGTCCGGGTTGGGCGGGATGTCCACAGTCTTGGCCCACGTCTTGTTGGCCGGGCTGAACCGCCCATCCCAGTCCTTCTGCTGCACGGTGTTTGCCAGCACATAGAGAGTGCGGGTGTAGCCGAACTGTTCGATCACTTGGGGCACCGCGTCTCTGTCCAGCCGGTTGTCCCGGTAATGTTCCGAAATGGATGCCTCGATGGCCTCCTTGCAGGCGATATTGGCGCGGCGGGACGCCCGGTACAAATCCAGGTCGCCCTGTTCGCGGGCATGGGCGGCGTCATGCCGGTAGAGCGGCAGTTCCCGCTGGGTGTCCAGTGCCGCCTCGGCCCGCTGCTCGATGCTGTCCCGCACCACATCCATGTAGGAAGTTTCCCGGTCGGCAAACTCCTTGTACACATCGGCCAGCGGGGACGGCGACGCCAACAGCGCGGCGGCCCGGCTTTGGGGCAGATCCAGTTCCTCCATTGCCATCAAAATATCCTCACGGACAACGTACTCATAGGCATGGTTCAGAATTTCTTCCGGCGGCTGGGTTTTCAGCCAGTCCCGGAACTTGTCCTGCTCGGCGGCCATCTTTTCATAGAGGGCCGTATTTTTGTCTGCGTTCATGTTATCGCACCTCCTGTTCGTGGTGTTTGGGTTTCTTTTCAGGGCTGCGCGGCGACACCGGGCGTTTCAGCCCTTCCAGCACCGAGGGACGGCTGCTCTTGGCAATCACCGTCTCCGGCGCAGGGCGTCCCCGGCCGTCCATGTTCAGCAGTACATCCAGCTCTGCCAGCCGGGCGGATTTATCCCGCAGCTCCTGCTCCTGGGGGAAGGGCTTGCCCACCTCGGCCTTGGCGGCGGCCTGCTGCTGATAGAGGTTGTCCAACTGATTCTTCACCGCCTCCAGCCGCTGGGGCATCTGGGCAAGGGCGTTGTCGATACGGATGAGGTTGCCGCGTGGGTCGGTGCCCAAGGCCGTCCGGTGGGTCATCTCGCCTTTCAGCAGGAGCATATATTCCTGCCGGAAAGCGTCAAACGACACCGACATAGCAAAGCCCCGGTAACTACCCACCGATACCGGGTCGGAGCCTTTGACCTCCTTGCAGGCATCCAAAAGCGCCGCACCGGCGTTCTCCTTGTCGGTGAGAGTGTCACCCCGGACTTCCATGCCCGCAAAGCCGTCCTCCGGGTGGGGATGGGCGGCCAGGGTCGCCATATCGGCTTCCAGCCCGGTGATGAAGCCTTTGTTTTTCTCGATTTCCTCCGGGAAGGTTTTGAGCAGCTGGTCCTCCAAGTGGTATTGCTTGCTCTGGTGGTCGGCCTTCATCAATTTCAACCGCGCCACGTCCACATCCAGGTCCATGCGTTCCTTGATGCGCGGGTCGCCTGCGCACAAAGCCTTGATCTCGGCAAATGACAACGCCGTCTCGTCCACGTCATCACAGCTTCGCACCGGGGATTTGGAGGTCATAATTTGGCTGATGAACCGTTGCTTATTTTCGACGGTCTGCCAGAGGTAAGCGTCAAACGTTCCTTCGGTGACGTAGCGGAACACATGGACGGTCTCGTTCTGGTTGCCCTGACGCTCAATGCGGCCCTTTCGCTGGGCCAGGTCGCCAGGCCGCCACGGGCAGTCCAGGTCGTGCAGTGCCACCAGGCGGTCCTGTACGTTGGTGCCTGCACCCATCTTGGCGGTGCTGCCCAGAAGAACCCGCACCTGGCCGGTGCGCACCTTGGAGAACAACTCTTTTTTTCGAACCTCGGTGTTGGCCTCATGGATAAAGGCGATCTGATCGGCGGGCACTCCCTTGGCAATGAGCTTTTGTCGAATGTCCTCATACACCGTAAAGGCCGGTTCCGGCTCTGGCAACGACACCGCGTCCTCCAATGCGTGCAGCGTTGGGTTGTCCAGCGCCTTCGCTGCCTTTTTGGCAGGCCGGGCCTGGGGCGTAGAGATGTCGCAAAAAACCAGCTGTGTCAGCTTGTCGGCCTCGCCGTCCCGCCAGATTTGCATGATATTGTCCACACACTGGTTGACTTTGGTGCCCGGCTCATCCGGCAGCAGTTGGTTGATGATCCGCTGGTCCAGACCCAGCTTGCGCCCGTCGCTGGTGATCTTGAGCATATTGTCCTGGGACGGGTCCACCGTACCGCTGTGTACCTGGGACGCACGCTCGGAGAGTGCCTGTACCATCTCTTTCTGGATTTCGGTGGGCTGGGCCACGACGTTGTGGTACTCCACCTGCGGCGTGGACAAATGCAGCTGGTCGGCGGTCTTAATATCCGCCACCTCTTTGAACAGGTTCATCAGCTCCGGCAGGTTGAAGAACTTGGAGAAACGGGTCCTAGCCCGGTAGCCGGTTCCCTCCGGGGCAAGCTCCAGCGAGGTGCAGGTCTCCCCGAAGCGGCTGGCCCAGCAGTCAAAGTGGGTCATGCCCAGCTCTTGCAGGCGGTCATATTGGAGATACCGCTGCATGGTATAAAGTTCGGTCATACTGTTCGACACAGGTGTGCCGGTGGCAAAGACAACGCCCCGGCCACCCGTCAGCTCATCCATATAGCGGCACTTGGCGAACATATCGCTGGATT
>QWCH01001906.1_pt1 | contig 28906 bp, 20 predicted proteins | sample 1972671 | NCBI WGS metagenome assembly QWCH01 (sample SAMN09866713, study PRJNA288562) | Human gut metagenome isolate term3_stool, whole genome shotgun sequencing... | isolation source: gut | host: Homo sapiens | place: USA: California
TAGTTCCAAAAAGACGGAATCAATAGCATTCCATTCCTTTTTTATACCTTTATCCGGCAGGAAACGAAACAAACGAAAGATTTTGAAAAACAGAAAAAAACAGTAAGTTTCTCTCCAAGAATCTTTTCTAAGAGCTGTTCTGTCCTGCTCTCTGTTTGTTCTTCTTCGTCTTCGTAAAAAGATGCAGAATAATTCAGTGTCTTCATCCCGATCACCATAGATTCCAGGAAATTTGCCATTCCTCGAAAAACTGGTAATTGAAATAATGGATGTTTCTCTGCGAAGCTTACGCATTCTTCTACTTTCGTCTCTATCTTGCCATTGGGCTTTCGCACGGATACTGCATAACGATCCATATTCTTCATCATTACGCCTTCGATCACTGCCTGCCCGCCTATACGAACCGCCATTGTTGTCTCCTATATTTCTATGAGATTTTTCTCGTTACATAAAAAAAAGGTTGAGATTTCGATAACCTCAACCTGATTTCTTACTTTTCTACTTAACACCATATTTACGATTGAACTTATCAATACGTCCACGAGCCTGAGTAGCTTTCTGCTGTCCTGTGTAGAATGAATGACATTTTGAGCAGATTTCTACGTGGATATCTTCCTTTGTAGATCCTGTTACGAATTCGTTACCACAGTTGCATACTACTTTTGCCTGATAATAATTTGGATGGATTCCTTCACGCATGTTCTTTCACCTCTTCTAAAAAATTTGTTGGATTTTGCCAACATTTACATACTTTGACTTTCGTCATTTCTTGTTTTATAAACAGCTTTTTTATTCTATCACAATTTATTTGAAATTGCAATTACTTTTTTTATTTTCTTAATAATGATCGTTTGGTTAGTGCTACAAATTCTTTGTTGTTTTGGGTTCGTTTAAATAAATCTAACATCTGTTCCATAAATTCTTCCGAACGGTTTCCGGATAATTCTTTGTGAAGTGCTGTGACAACTTCTCTTTCATCTTTGGTAAGCAACAGCTCTTCTCTTCTTGTTCCTGATTTGGCAATATCAACCGCTGGGAAGATTCTTTTTTCTGCCAGACGACGGTTTAAGACTAATTCCATATTACCTGTTCCCTTAAATTCTTCAAAGATCACGTCGTCCATCTTGCTTCCTGTTTCTACGAGTGCTGTGGCAAGGATGGTAAGACTTCCGCCTTCTCTCATATTTCTGGCTGCACCGAAAAATTTCTTCGGCATATAGAGAGCGGCTGGATCAAGTCCACCAGTTAATGTTCTTCCGCTTGGCGGTACTGTAAGGTTGTAAGCTCTTGCAAGTCTTGTGATACTATCTAATAAAATTACGACATCTTCTTTATGTTCTACGAGACGTTTTGCACGTTCTAATACCATCTCTGACACTCTCTTGTGGTGTTCTGGTAATTCATCAAATGTGGAATAAATAACTTCAACGTTCTTTCCTTCGATAGATTCTTTAAAATCTGTGACCTCTTCTGGTCGTTCATCAATCAATAATACGATTAATTTGATATCTTTATAATTCTGACTGATACTTTGTGCCATTTGTTTTAACAGTGTTGTCTTTCCTGTCTTTGGAGGAGATACGATCATTCCTCGCTGCCCTTTTCCAACGGGTGATAACAGGTCAACCATTCGCATTGGTATGGATGATCTCTCTGTTTCCATTCCTAATCTTTCGTTAGGGAAGATTGGTGTCAGATCTTCAAAATGCTGTCTTCTCGCTGCCATTTCTGGCTTATATCCATTGACAGATTCTACGAATAATAAGGCACTGAATTTCTCACTCTGGGTTTTGATACGGATCGCTCCTGTTAAGATGTCTCCTGTTTTTAAATTGAATTTGCGGATCTGAGCCGGAGATACATAGATATCATTCTCCCCTGGAAGATAGTTTTCACATCGGATGAAACCATACCCGTCTGGCATAACTTCCAGAATCCCATGTGCTTTTTCTCCGCTGTCCAGACTCTTTATATTCTTTGGAAATTCTTTCTGGTGATGTTTTCTTTCTTGATGCTCTGAATAAGATTGTTTTGGTTCACGTTGTATCTGCGGTTCTTCCTTTTGTTTTGATTGTTCCTGATCATAGTTTTCTAATACTTCGATCAGTTCTTGTTTCTTTAAGGTCGAAATACCCTTTATTTTTCTTTCTTTGGCAATTTCACGTAATTCAATTACCGACTTTTTTTCATATGTCATTCTATCTTGCTCCTTTTACCTGGGAAAATGGATGAATTATCCTTTAACGATCGATCCAGATTTGTGTTTTCTTTATTCTAGCATAGTTTTTCAGATATTTCCAATCATTTGTCTTCTTAATTTTTTTAAGATCCTTTTTTCTATTCTTGAAACTTGTACCTGTGAAATATGAAAGATCTTCGCAATTTCTTGTTGAGTTTTTCCTTCAAAATATCGGTAATAGATCATTTGCTGTTCTTTCTGTTCCAAATGTTTCATGGCTTCCTTTAACAGAACATGATCTACCACTTTCTCAGATTCATTTTCTCCTTTTGATAACTTATCCAGCAGAGAAATCTCACTGCCATCCTTCTGATATGCACTCTGATGAATGGATTCTACTTCATTGCTTGCCTCTAAGGATGTTACGATCTCTTCTCTTGTGATCTTCGTGATCTCACTGATTTCTTCGATCGTTGCTTCCCTTTGATACTGCTGGCAAAACTTTTCTCTTGCTTTCATGATCTTGTATACATTTTCTTTTAAAGATCTGCTGACTTTGATCATACCATCATCTCTTAGGAATCTACGAATCTCTCCTGTGATCATCGGTACTGCATAAGTCGAAAATTTCACGTCATAAGACAGGTCAAACTTGTCCACGGCTTTCATAAGTCCAATACTTCCGATCTGAAACAGATCCTCAGACTCATATCCTCTGTTTGTAAATCGTCTCACAACACTCCAGATTAATCCAACATTATTAAGAATGATCTGCTCTCGTGCTGCTTCGTTTCCTTCTTTGGTAAGCCGTAACAGTTCCCTCGTCTTATCCATTCAGCTTGTCTTGATCTCCTATTTTCTTTGTCATGATCACTGTCGTTCCTTCTCCTTGTTTTGAAATAACTTCTACTTGATCCATAAATGCTTCCATAAAAGAAAATCCCATTCCAGTCCTTTCTTCTTCTGGTTTTGTTGTAAACATCGGTTCCATCGCTTTCTTGACATCTGGAATTCCGATACCCTGATCTTTAATCTCTATTCGCAGGATTCCATTCTGATCGGAAAGATCCATACTGATCTTTCCATCTGGGTCGTGATACGCATGTACAATACAGTTTGTCACTGCTTCTGACACTGCGGTCTTGATATCATCCATTTCTTCCATATCCGGATCAAATTTCATGATATAAGCAGCCGTCACAATTCTTGCGATTCCTTCATTTTCTGAGTCACTGTTAAATTCTAAATGCAACATTTCTTATCCTCCCATTTCTCTATATTTCTTCTATCAGTTGATGCAATCCTGCCATATGAATGATCTTTCTTACTGATGCACTCATATTGCTGACTTTCACCGTTCCTCCCATCGCCTGTACCTGACGATATCTTCCTAAGATCACTCCAATCCCTGAACTATCGATAAATCCTGAATTTTTAAAATCAAACTCAATATCTTTGATCGGATATGATTTTAAAATGATATCGCATTTATGTTTTACTTTCTTCGCTAAGTGATGATCTAGATCACCATCCAGATAAATATATAAAACCCTGTTTTCTATCTTGTATTCTGTTGCCATATTCTGATCGCTCCTTCCTGCTCTTTGCTGTGATACGTTCCTTTCCAAGATCATCTTGAATTTCCTGATAGAAAATAAAAAAGAAAGAAGTTCAAACTTTCGCTTGTTCTTCTTCCTTTATCTTTTGTTTGTAAACTTGTATTCTGTGTAATATTAATTATAAACTTTTGGCACTCTTTTTACCCATTGCATCAATTCGACTCTTCGCATTGATCGCCTGAGATGTTCCTGGGAACTTTTCGATGATCGTCTGATATGTCTTCTTCGCATTCTTCTGATCGGAAGCACCTTCATAAGCTTTGGCAAGATAATCATATGCATAACGGTTTGTATCGCTGACTTTGATCGCTTTCTTTAAATAAGAGATCGCTGTCTTGTAGTCTTTTGCCCAGTATGCATTCTTTCCTTTGCTGTATAATCCAGTTCCTGCACTTGGATATACCTTTGCTGTCAGATCTTTGTAGATCGCTTTCATATTCTTTGTTGTTAGTTTCTTACTGTCGATATCTAATAACGCATCTGCAGATCCTGTATAATCACGATCGCTGTATTTCTGTAAGGCACTTAACAGCAGATCATAGACACCGTCTTTCTTGCTTGTTCCAATGTACTCGTCTAATTCATCTTCTGCTTTCTTCTGTGCTGCCTTTGCTTCTTTAACTTTCTTCTCGCTTGCTTTCAACTGTGTGTCTTTGGCAAGGATCTGTTCTTTATAATCTTCTACCTGTGTAGAGTTCTTATGACTGAAGCTTGCACGTACTGTTGGATAGATCAAAACTGCTGCCACGATCACACCGATCACAATTCCTGTTACCATGTAAAACATCGGGCTCTTTCCAGCTTCGTTTTCCTGAATTGAAGAAATATTAAATGGATTCTTCTTTTTCTTTGGTTCTTCTGGCTGGCTCACAACTTTTTTCTTCTCTTTTTTCTTCTTGTCTTTCTTCTCTGGCTCAGTTGTCTGTGGCTCTTCTTCGACTACTTTTGTCTCAAATTCTTTGCCATATTCCACTGCTGATTCGTTGTTTGGATCGATCTTTAAGATCGTATCAAGGAATGTTCTTGCATTATCATAATTCTCTCCCTTGATGGATAATAATGCCATTAAAAGATATGCATCTACAAAATTAGGAATAGCTGCCACAACATTCTTTAACTGTAACATCGCAAGGTCATCATTCCCTTGCTTGGCGTAGTTTAATGCCTGATTGTATTTCTTGATCATCTGGTTGGCTTTATATAATTCTGTCTTATTCTTCTTGATCTCTTCTAATTCTTTCCCATATATATTCTCTTCCGCTTCTTCCAAATCTGCACATGGTTGAAACTTGGCTAATTCTTCGTTAAAGTCTAACATTCTCTTCCTCCTGATTTATAAACTCTTTGGCCATGCCTGCCAGATAAAAAGATCCGACAACAAAGCATACCGTTGTTTCCTGATTCCTGTCTATCATCTTACGAAAAGCATCCTGAAATTCTGCTTCATTGATTCTTCTCTTATGAATCCCCACTGTATAAAAGGCTTCAATCTCTGGAATCGTCTTCAGAATGTTCTTCATATATTCTTCTTCATTCTGATGAGATGCTGCAAATAAGATCCGCTTCTTCATTCCATGGTAGTTTGCCTCCACAGTCTGTACAAATCCTTGCATTCCTTGGATATTGTGCGATACATCCACAATGATCCCTGGTGCGATCTCTTCCATCCTTCCGCTGATCCTGATCTGGCTCAGTGCTTCATAAATCTTATCTTCATCGAGTCGTCCACAGATAAGTTCTGCTGTCTGCAATGCTGCTGCAAGATTGGACTTCTGAAATTCTCCTGCAATGTTGGTCCGCACATCTCTTTCCTTATCATACGCATTGGCATTTAAAAAATCAATATATTTTCCTGCTTTTTCTTTAAAATTAAGATTATCTTCAGAAATGTCATAAATTCGTGATTTTTTCTGCCTTGCTTCTTCAGAAAGGATTTCTTTTACCTTGGGTTCCTGTTCTATTGTCACAACTGGAATTCCTGGCTTAATGATCCCTGCTTTGTGTGTTGCGATCTCTTCCAATGTTTGTCCCAGAAATTCCATATGATCTTCGCTGATTGAAGTGATCACACTGACCTTCGGACAGATAACATTGGTAGCATCATATCTTCCACCCATTCCTGTCTCGATCATACAGATATCTGGTTGTTCTTCCTGAAAGATCACCATCGCCATCAGAAATACTGCCTCAAAAAATGATGGACTGTTCTTTCCTTCTGTTATTCCAGTTTCAATGGCATGTCTTACCTTCACCGCAGCTGATGCAAATCGTTCATCACTGATCTCTTTCGCACACAGCTTGATTCGTTCATTGATCTTCACAACATGTGGCGAGGTAAAGGAAGCTGTCTTCTTTCCATGCTGGGTAAGGAGTGCTTCTAAAAATGCACAGACGGATCCTTTTCCATTCGTCCCTGCTACATGGATCATATGCAGCTCTTTTTGAGGATTTCCCAATCGTTCTAAAAAGTATTTTATATCTTCGAGAGAAGATTTTGTGGCGAATCCTGCGATTTTGTATAAATATTTTACAGACTCTTCATAAGTCATGGTCATTTCTTCTGTTAGCATAATTCACCACTCAGTACTGCTTTCAATACCTGAAGTACCCCATCTTCTTTGTAAGATGGTGCTACAAAATTCGCTGCTTCTTTTACTTCATCTCTGGCATTCTCCACTGCAAAACTGTGACTTGCACGTTTTAACATCTCGATATCATTTAAATTATCTCCAAATGCCAGTGTTTCATCTGGTGTGATTCCGTATTCTTCCTGAAAATGTCTTAAGGCACTTCCTTTGTTCGCACCTTTGTTGGCGCAATCAACCCAGCATTTTCCGGATACTACAACATTCATCTTCTTGCCCCATCGTTTGATGAACTCATCCCCAACTACATCTTCGGCGCAATTGTGATGAAAAATACTCATCTTACATACACCTTCTGGATCCCCTAAAACATCATCTACAAGATCACCTCTGTAGCCATAGTCTCCGACCAGATGCTGGTAAATCCCGATATTCTCCATATATGTCATGTTATCTTTATTGATTGCAATCTCACATCCTGGGAACTGTCTTGCTTCTTCAATATAAGTTCTTACGATTTCTGGGTCGATCACATCTACATATTGATAATCTTTGGAATGAATACAAGTTCCATTTTCTGAAATAAAACTGATATCATCAAGTACTGGCGTGAATACTTTCTCGATACTTGCTCTCTGACGGCCGCTTGCCGCTAACACGATCGTTCCTCTTCGTTTCAGTTCTTTGATCACGTCATAATATTCCGGATTCAGATCCAGTGTCCCATCTGCCACTAATGTTCCATCAATGTCTGTTGCGATTAGTTTGATCATTTGTTTTCCTTTCTTTTCTCCATCTACATGCTGTATCATTATTTCAAAAAGGCTGCCATACTTTGTACAGCAACCTTTGTTTTATTTGTCTTTTTCCAGATCGTATGGTGTCACCTGATATACATAATAATTCAGCCAGTTATAATACATAGCATTTGCATGACATCTCCATGACTTCACTGGTTTCTTCGTTGGATCATCATCTTTGTAATAATTCTTTGGTATATCTGGATTCAGTCCTCGTTTCACATCCCTTACATATTCATAATGCAGTGACATCACATCATATTCTGGATGTCCTGTGACAAATACCTGACTTCCTGTGGAATTCAAAATAATGTATGGTCCTGTCTCATCTGATTCTGCTACGATCGTTAATTCTTTATTCTTGCGGATGGCTTCTCCGTCAACTCCTGTATTTCTAGAGTGTGGCACGTAGAACTTATCATCAAATCCTCGAATAATAGGAAGTTTATTATGTAATGGATGGTGTTCATAAACACCTGAAATCTTCTTATTCAAGATATGTTTCTTGATTCCATAGTGATAATAAAGTCCTGCTTGTGCTGCCCAGCAGATATGCAAAGTTGATGTAACATGTGTTTTGGACCATTCCATGATCTCAACAACTTCATCCCAGTAATCAACCTCTTCAAATTCTTTTAACTCTACTGGTGCTCCTGTAATGATCAGTCCGTCAAAACGTTTGTCTTTGATCTCTGAGAAATAATTATAAAATTTCTCCATGTGTGACTCTGATACATGAGTCGGAACATAAGATTCTGTCTGTAAAAATGTAATATCTAACTGTAATGGTGTATTTGATAAACTTCTCAGCAAATGAAGTTCTGTGTCTAATTTGTTTGGCATCAGATTTAAAATTGCAATCTTTAAAGGCCTGATATCCTGTGTACATGCCCTTTCTTTATCCATCACAAATACATTCTCTTCTTCTAAGACTGCCTTCGCCGGCAGATCGTTATCTATTCGAATTGGCATTTTATCAAATCTCCTTCTCTCTTTTTTCGATTGCTTTTTAAGCTGACAGCATTTTTCCTGTCAGATATTTATTATAAAACTCTTGCATTTTTTATGCAATCTATATTTATCATCGTCCGATCAGATTAAGGAAATCTTCTTCGCTCAGTATTGGAATGTTTAATTCCATCGCTTTCTTATTCTTTGATGACTGCGACATTTTATCATTGTTGATCAGATAGTCTGTTTTCTTTGACACTGATCCTGTGACCTTGCCTCCCATCTGTTCAATCTCTTCCTTTAGTTGTTTTCTGTTATCGAAATGATCAAGTGATCCTGTCACAACAAATGTTTTTCCTTCTAAGATCTGTTCTGTCTTACTTTCTTCTTTCTTCTCAAACTGCACATATTGTAACAGTTGTTCTAAGATCTTCTGATTATGTGGTGTATGAAAATATGATACCATAGCTTCTGCGATCATCGGTCCAATCTGATCGATCGCAATAAAATCCTCTGCATCGGCTTCTCTGATCGCATTGAAATCTTCTTTAAAATGTTTGCAGATCAATTTTGCATTGGAAAGTCCTACATTCGGAATTCCCAGACTATAAATAAAGTTTGCCAATGCAGGCTGTTTGGAATCATTGATCGCATTGATCAGATTTTGGTAGGATTTTTCTCCAAATCCTTCTAATTCCAGAATCTCTTCTTTGTGATCTTTTAAAGTGAAGAGGTCATAAATTTCATTTAATAGTCCAACATCGATCATCTTCTGTAATGTTGCTTCGGATAGTCCATCAACATTCATTGCATCTCTTGATACAAAATGCGAGAATGATTTGATCTTCTTTGCACTGCAAAATTCGTTGGTGCAGACTAGGGTTCTGATTCCATTTTCATCTTCGATCTTTGTCTCACCACCGCATGCAGGACAAGTATGCGGAATCTCTATATTGCCGCTCTTTGTTTTATTCTCTGCAAGCTGTGGAATGATCATATTAGCTTTGTATACAACGACCTCATCGCCGATTCCTAACTGCAATTCTTCCATCACACTAATGTTGTGGAGACTGGCTCTGCTGACAGTCGTTCCTTCTAATTCTACTGGTTCAAAAATTGCCACTGGATTGATCAGTCCAGTTCTTGATGGGCTCCATTCAATCTCAGTTAATGTTGTCTCCGCTGTCTCATCTGCCCATTTAAATGCGATGGAATCTCTTGGGAATTTGGCTGTTCTTCCAAGACTTTTTCCATATGCAAGATCATCATAGACTAATACCAGTCCATCTGATGGCAGATCAAATTGTTCGATCTTCTTTGAGAATTCCTCAATCTCATCTCGGATCGTATCTTCTGTGACTCTGATATGTTCTACCACATCAAATCCAAGACTTGCTGCCCAGTCTAATTTCTTCTCGAAGGAATTATCAAAATCCATGCCTTCAACATCACTGACACTGAACGCATAGAAATGAACGTGGCGTTTGGCTGTAATCTCATTGTTTAACTGTCTGACGGAACCACTGCATAAGTTTCTTGGGTTCTTATACTGACTGTCAACATCTTCGATTTCTTCGTTCATCTTATAAAAATCTGAATATGGTATGATTGCTTCTCCACGAATGACCAATGTTCCCTGATATGCAATGTGTCTTGGAACATTTTCAAAAACCCTTGCGTTGTTTGTTACAACTTCTCCAACTTCCCCATTTCCACGGGTCACGGCTTTGAGGAGTTCTCCATGTTCATAGGTCAGAACGATCGTTAAACCATCGAGTTTCCATGACAGGATTCCTTCCTGGCCGTTCAGCCATGTTGCCAGCTGATCTGGCTCCTTTGTCTTGTCTAATGATAACATCGGAGATGGATGTGCTTCCTTTTCCAATGCTGTCATCAATTCATACCCTACATGGATCGTTGGACTGTTTGATAAAACAGTGTTCGTCTTTTTCTCTAGTTCTAAAAGTTCATCATACATCTTATCGTATTCGAGGTTGCTCATAACTTCTTTATTCTGCTGGTAATAAGCTTTCCCTGCTTCATTTAGTGTATGAATGAGTTCTTTCATTCTGTCTAAATCATTCACTTTTTAGCTCCTTCTTTAACTCTCGTAATTCATCCGGAGTTAATTTTCGATATCTTCCTTCTTTCAGATCGCCGAGTTTAATGTTCATAACACGGACTCTCTTAAGTTTTGTTACACGGTATCCAAAGTGTTCACACATTCTTCGGATCTGCCGGTTTAATCCCTGTGTCAAGATGATCCTGAACTCGTTTGGTCCTTCTTTTATAACTTTGCATCTTCTTGTTACTGCATTAATCTCATCTAATGGTACTGGATTCCTCATATCATGAATGAATTCATTCGTAATTCGTTTATTCACTGTTACTTCGTATTCTTTTTCATGATAATTTCTTGCTTTCATGATCTGATTGGCTGCTTCACCATCATTGGTAAGCAGGATCAATCCTTGAGAATCCTTATCTAATCGTCCTACAGGATAGATCCTTGTTGGATAGTTAATATAGTCGATAATATTATCTTTCTCTTCTTTGCTTGCTGTGCATATGATTCCTCTTGGCTTATGAAAAGCCAGAAAGATCAGATCTTCCTGAATCTTTACCGGCTTTCCATCAAATGTCACACTCTGCCCCGGAAGTACTTTGGTTCCGCTTACTGCAACTTCTCCATCGACTTCGACTCTGCCTTCCTCGACATAAGTATCCGCCTGTCTTCTGGAGCAGATTCCTGCCTGACTTAAATATTTATTTATACGCACTGCATCTTCTGTTTTACGTTTTGTCTCTTGCATTGTTACCTTTCCCACTTGTCACAAAGGGCGATGATCTGGTCAGCAAATTTGCCCAGGTCTTTGTTCGTTCCACCCTCATTGTGCTCAATTACAGATTTCAAACGCTCGCTGGCTGTAAGAAGTCTGATATAAGCACTGCTCTGTTTTGGTTTCTTCTGGATGCGTTCTCTTGATCCCCATTCAGTCCATTCGCCTGTAATAAGGTCAAACACATCTCCGCTGTATGGTGCTCTGGCTTTGAATTTGTATTCATCTTTTAAGCATGATGTAAATGCTTCACAGACCGCATCTTCTCCATGAACTACAAATACTTCTTCTGGTTTCTTCTCGAAACTATTGACCCATTTTAATAACCCGTTCTTGTCTGCATGTCCGCTTAAACCTTCTAATTGTACGATATCTGCTGCCACTTTGATCACCTCACCAAACAGTTTTACTTCTTTGGCTCCTTCGATCAGTGATCTTCCCAGAGTTCCATATGCCTGATATCCTACAAATATGATCGTATTCTCTGATCTCCACAGGTTATGTTTTAAATGGTGTCTGATTCGTCCAGCTTCACACATTCCGGATGCTGAAATGATCACCATCGGTTCTGTTTCAAAGTTGATCTCCTTTGATTCTTCTGTCGTAATGGATAAATGAAGATTGGAAAATGTGATCGGATTAATTCCTTGTTTCACTAATTCCATAGCTTCCTCATCATATGTTTCGTCAATATTCATATTAAAGATCTTCGTTGCTTCCACTGCCAATGGGCTGTCTACAACAACTTTGAAATCTCCATGATTCTTGATCCTATCTTCAGCCTTGATCTGACGGATATAATATAACAGCTCCTGTGTTCTTCCAACTGCAAATGATGGAATCACGACATTCCCGCCTCGATCAAAGGTCCTCTGGATCACATCGGTCAATTCTGTCACATAATCCTGATGTTTTCCATGATAACGGTCACCATACGTAGATTCCATAATAACATAATCTGCTTCTCTCGTATAGCTCGGATCTTTGATCAATGGCTGGTTAAAGTTTCCGATATCTCCAGAGAATACCAGTTTCTTTTCCACATCTACTTCCCTTAACCATACTTCAATGCTGGAAGATCCTAACAGATGTCCGATATCTGTAAATTTGATCGTAATGCCGTCAGCAACTTCAATCTGTCTGCCATATGAGCATGGCACAAAATACTGCATGACATTGATCGCATCATCCATCGTATAGATCGGTACAACTTCTGGTTTTCCAGATCGCCTTGCTTTCCTGTTCTTCCACTCCGCTTCAAATTCCTGAATGTGTGCACTGTCTTGCAACATGATCTCACATAGATCGGTTGTTGCTCTTGTCGCATAGATCTTTCCTCTGAACCCTTTTGCATACAACAGCGGGATCAGTCCTGAATGATCGATATGTGCATGTGTTAGCAGGATAAAATCAAGATTCCCTGCATTCACTGGAAGATCAACATTCTCGTATACATTTAACCCTTGTTCCATTCCATAGTCAACAATAAATCTTTTGCCGCAAGCTTCCACATAATGGCAACTTCCGGTCACTTCATGATCCGCTCCGATAAACATTAACTTCATGGCTTATACCTCCTCTGAAATATAGATTGGGCCAGCCGGCACGATATCTTTTAGATACTCATGCTCTTTTAATATCTGTCCTGCATCGTAGTCAAAAAACACCTGTGTCAGCTCGTCGATTGAAATTTCATCTTCCCATCCCTGTGCATCCGTTGTGTGTATGTCTAATGTCTCATCTTGTGGTATGTCTGCACGTTGAATGGATATCTTATGATTCAGACATTGAAACTGGAATACTCCATTCTGATCCTTGATATATGGATCTTTCACCAATATCCTGAATGTAAAATCGTTCTTTCCTTGCAAGATATCTCCCCAAGCAGCAAGGTTCGTGATCCTTGCCATGATCTTTGGTACTTTTTTGCTTTGTATAAAATCCTTTCCTGTTGAATTTCCCTTGAATAAATTCCCTTCTGTGATATAAATCTTCTTACCTTGGTGTCGTTGTTTGATCTGGTTAAGCATATGTTCTGGCTCTAAAGAATACGCCCATCGGATATATACTTCATCTTCTTCAAAACTTTCTGCAAATACGCCTTGTAACAGATCGTCTTCATAATAAGCTAAGAGGCTTCCATCTCCACTCTGGCTTTCTTTTTCCAGTCGTCTCAGGTATGGTTCATCCGGAACTGTATATATCTTGTATTGTTCCATAAACCGCTCTAAAAAATTCTGGATCGTCTGATAATCTTCTGCCATTATATGAACGATCTTATGATTTCTATCCGTTGTATCATCTGTATATGAAATGTTATGATCATCGATCATTGTTTCTTCCCAGTCCATCACAAATCGAAACTGGAATGGTTCATAATATGCTTTATTCGCAGGCATCAGATACGTAAATGGCTGTTGCTGCTCATGCATATCATTGAAACACTTCTTAAGCATCTCTGCCATGATGCCTCTTCTTCTGTATTCCTTCCACACCGCAACTGCTACAATATAATTTAATGTATATGTCTTCTTTCCTGCTCTTATGTGATATGGATTTAAATGGATCATTCCTAAGATCTTGTTGTCTTCTTCTGCCAGTATCACTTGATTCGTTGCATATATCTCTTCAAAATAATATTGTGCAAACGGCTCTGGATCTTCAAAAATCTCCTGATACATGTCATATACTGGCTGTTTGTCTTTGTTTTTCTGATAAACGATCTCCATGCTATTTCCTTTATTCTTATTTTGTTTCATTCAGCAGACACACTGCCTGTGCACTGATCCCGAGTCCCTCTCCTGTGAATCCTAAATGTTCTTCTGTCGTTGCTTTGACATTCACCTGATCTGGATCTACTTTGAGGGTCTTACTGATATTTTCTTTCATTGTTGGAATATAATTTAATAACTTTGGTCTCTGTGCAATGACTGTCGCATCCACATTCCCAATCTCGTATCCTTTTTCCTCGATCAATCTTACAACTTCTGCTAACAACTTCATGCTGTCTGCATTATGATATGCAGGATCTGTGTCTGGAAAATGCTTTCCGATATCTCCTAATGCTGCTGCCCCAAGGATCGCATCCGTGATCGCATGCAGCAGAACATCAGCATCTGAGTGTCCTAATAATCCTTTCTCATATGGTATATTTACTCCGCCTAAGATCAAGTCTCTTCCTTCTACTAACTGATGGACATCATATCCCATTCCTACACGCATATTCTTGCTCTCCTTTTTTTGTTTTTATTATAACATGATTCCACTCTTTTATCATGATTTTTAGCAGAAAAAAAGACATATTCATATCGAATATGTCTTCCGAAAGTAGCGATGAGCAGATTCGAACTGCTGACACTACGGGTATGAACCGTATGCTCTAGCCAACTGAGCTACATCGCCATATGTTATGAAATTCATCCATGTTGTTCATGGATAGTGGGACCAATAGGACTCGAACCTATGACCCTCTGCTTGTAAGGCAGATGCTCTCCCAGCTGAGCTATGATCCCTTATGTCTCTCAAGCTCTCTTGCCTGACGACAAAATATAATATACTCTTATTTTCGATGAATGTCAACACTTTTTTTAATTTTTTTTTGATATTTTTATTTTATAGATAGAAACCACGTAAAAAATGGCTTATTTACGTGGTTTCTTCATAATTTATTTTTTTATATTTTTTCGGATTTCATCGAAATTTTCTATGCAATAAAAGTAATCCTCCTAAAATCAGAATGATTCCTCCTATGAATGAAAGCTCATCTGTCCGTCCACCTGTCTTTGGAAGACCCAATATAGAATCATTCGTAACATTGTACGTCAGATGATAGAAGTAATAATCATTTCCCTGTTTGATCGCTTTACTTGTATCCACATTCTGTTTATCCACCTCTGCCTGTGACATCGTCATTGGCAGTGTAACGATGATAGGTTCTTTTAACAGATTCTTTCCAACCGCTGTCTTTGTCTCTGTGATCGTATAAGTATCAGGAAGCAGTCCATCAAAAGTGACTTCTCCAGCAGAATCTGTTTTGGCCTTCGCTACTTCTGCTCCATCAGATGATGTGATCACAAATTCGATATCTCTTAATGATTTCCCCTTAGAATCTTTCTTGATAAGTTTTACAGATCCTTGGATCATCTGATTCATAAACTTCGCTCCACCTGTCAATTGTGCTTTAGCTGTCGTTCCAGTTGGTCCAATATCGAACGTCACAGTTTCTTTCTCCTGATTGATCGTTGCATTGCTGCTGTTGCTCGTAATATTGAGTAATTTGAAATACTTGATCATACCTCCTTCATTACACGTATAAGTACCATATTCCAGATCATCAAACGTCACAGACAGTTCGATCAGATCTCCCGGATGATCTTTCATCTGTTTTTCAACCTCTGCCTTTGTGAATTTGACTTTCTTCTCATAACTGTGTTTCTTTCCATAGACATCGGTTCCAGTCAGTGTAAATATAAAAGTCGGATCCCCAACATCCATATTCAGATTACCTAGGTCCAATGCTTTTGTGATCGTAATGCTTCCTTTCGGCCCTGTACGGTCATGTGTGTTTGTGATCACTGTAAGATCCTGATCATTTTCATCCGTATCATAGGTTGGTCTGTATCCGATCTCAGATTCTCCCGTGATCAATCCTTCTTCGACTTCTTTCCATGTATAATTGACTTTTTTCCCATTGACTTTCACAGGAAGTACCTTACTGGACGCTTTCCAGTTATTCTTCGCACTGAGCATCAATGTTTCTTCCACTTTACCATCAGCCAACAGATTAACTAAAACAGATTTGGGGCGTATGCCGTCTTTATTCCCATGATCATTCCATACCTTTTTAACCTTTTTCTTTGTCGTATCTGGTGTATGCGTATTCGTGATCATGATATTCTTCGTTGTTGTACCATCATCATCTATTGTCTCATTTGTCTCGTAAGTATCGACATATCCTGTTTTTGCATTACCTGTCAGCTTGTCATAGATTTCTTCTTTCACTTCATACTCAAATGGTTCGCCAGCTTTGTCATACTTATCGAGGCAATGGTACGTTACATCATCTGACCAGTTATTTGTTTCGTCTAATGTAATAGCATTCTTGTATTTCTCACCATTTCTATATAATTGAGCTTTGATCGATATCGGTCTCAGATCATCTCCATTGTCACCATCTTCCCAAACCTTTTGTACATTGATATCGACATATTCTGGATTTTCATGGAAGTTCGTAAACGAAATTACATACATCGCATCATTCCAGTGTGTACTCGTCAAAATATAACCTTCGGGAACATCTTCACGAAACTCCCACTTTTCACGATCATCCTTCTTGATATCCGTAAACATTGTCCAGTTATTATCTTTTGTCAGTGTATACACCTTTACTTCTTTTGTTGTCTTATGTGTTGCCTTGATCGTAACAACATCTGGACGGATCTTTGCTGCATTGTCATGATCATCCCATATCTTCTTCAATGCAATATAATCCAGTTTCTGGTTGACTAAAGTATCTGAATCATGCACATATGTTGTTGTATCATTATCCGTATTATTCTCGGCTTTTACATCATGAATAAGATTTTCTTTCGTATCATTGATCACTTTACCCTTAAATGTTAATGTCTTGTCCGATTTCTCATATCCATCTGGTGCGTAGATTTCTTCTACCTCATACATATCACTGTCTGTTCCATCCTTTGCATAGATATCGGTCGGCAATCCAATAAATTCCAGATATTCAAACTGATCATCCTGTGATGTAGTGGTGGCGATCGTATCACCCTTCTTAAAGATATTTTCTCCTTTGCTATTAACGATATCTGTTTTCGCTTTTAAGGCAAATATGGCTCCCGCCAGCTTGTTTCCGTCTTGATCGGTCTTGATCAGATGGATGCCGTATTTTTGCAGAGTATCATTAGATTTGACATGAATACTTGCTTTCTTTGCAACCTTTAAGGCAATATCTTCCTCTTCTGGATCCAGAACCTCTACCGTAGTCTTGATTGTTTTCTCTGGCAGATCTTTATACGATCCTTGGTTGTTAAAACTGATATTGATCTCGTATTTTCCTGATTTTTCTGCATATGTCGGTGTAAATGCCACATCTTTATCCGTCACTTCCACATCTTCTGCTCCATCGTCATCATAAAGGATTCTCCAGCTAAAGTCCTCTGCCTTGAATTTATCACCTTTTAAGAACCTGTTCTTTGGCATGGCAACGATCTTTAACGGATGTTCCTCGATAAACTTATCTTCTTCGATCTTTAATATCTGATCCATGACATATGTTGTCTTAAGAACTGGATTTTCATAGAACATCTGGCTGACATCTTCTACATTGGAGGTGTTGAAAGATGAAAGATCGAGTGTTTTGATGGAATCCATGGCATAAAACATCTGACTCATATCCACGACTGCGGATGTATCAATATTTTTAAAATTGATCTCTGTTAGATTCCTGCAATTTTTAAACATTTTAGATGATATTGCATTCATGTAGATGACCTGTCCGGCTCTTTGACTTGAGATATAACAATCTCCATCATCGTTCCAAAGCACAATACTGCCATCTTTATTCTGAGAAACATCCGTTGTCACAGCTCCTTCTGGTGCACTCTTCCACGTGAAAGTCACAGATTCCGCATCCTTGATCTTCTGGTTCAATTTTTCGCCTTTTTCCAACACATAAATACCTGTACTTACATTATTGTCTTCATTTCCAAACGGATCTTCCTTGTCTGGTACTTTATCATCATCACGAATATCATTGATACTTCCTGCAGTTGTATCCCATGTCAGTTCTACTTCATGTTTTTCCTGATCTTTGATATAGCCTGTCGGAGACTTGATCTCTTTTATGTAATACTTTCCTAAATAGAAGTTAGTTGTTTCTTTTCCATCCATATCCTTTCTTGTAAAATGGATCTCCTTCTCTTTTGTCGTTGTCTTTTGATCGATCAGTTCATCCTTCTTCCAGACGAGCGTTCCGTCATCTTTCTTGATATTCTCATCCGCATACAGCCCATAGACTGCTCCTGCGATCTGATCGTTGTCATAGATAAAACTCTGAGAATCCTTGTCATAATCTGTTAAGATATCTCCCGTCTTACTGAACGTAATTTCTCCATAGACTGGCGTATCCATCTGTTCAAACCTGCAGCTTCCATTTCCAGCATTATCGTACGTGATCTTGATGCTTGTGGATTCCCCGCTTAACTCAAAAGATTTTTCTTCTGCGTCATCCATGTTGTAGCCTGCTGGCGCAGCAGTTTCCTTGATCGTATATTTTCCATATGGAAGATAGCACTCTGCAGTTCCATCTCCACTCGTTCCTGTAGTCAAAGTTGCCACAATATCCTGATCTTCATCATAGATTTCATAGACTGCATCATTTAACAGCTTCTTTGTCTCTGATGAACGTTTGACTAGTTCGATCCTGATCTTATTTTCATCATCTTTATACGGACCAAACGTGACTGTCTTATGGACATCAGACTTGATCAAAACCACATCTTCATCTTCCATCATTTCATGCTTTGGATCACCCTTGATCTGATGCAATGTATAAACACCGATCGCTAACGAGATTGAAGTTGCTTCTCCTTTTTCATCAGTTATCAGAGTATCGACCACTTCTCCATGCGGATCAATGATCTGAAATTCCGCCCCAGATTCCGGTACATACTTATCTTTATTTACGGACATTTGCTTTTTGATCGAAATCTTTGCGGATTTTGTATAATCGTCTTTTAAAACGAATTCATACACTTTGACTTCATCCTCGATCGATGCTTTCATTTCTGTGGAATACTGCGGTAGCGCAAGGTCATAGTCTTCGACACCTCTGGTCTGCACGACTATAAACCCTGTCTTCTTTACGAAATCTTTTAAGAGCATCGCTGCCTTTCCTTCGGAATCTGTGACTAATGTTCCAAGAATTGCATCTCTCTTATCTTTTTTCAGTTTTTCAATGTAATGAAGCCTGTCCTGTGACGTTGCCAATGTCTGATCCTTGAAATCTTTCACCATAGATTCATCCAGTACAACAAACTCAGCCCCTGGTTCTGGTTTAGACTTTCCATTCTTGACCATCGTTTTTCTGACCCGGATCTTGTCTCCATTATAATAATTATTCAGCTCAAATTTTTTAAATTTCTTATCGCCGTCTTTGATCGTTACATCAAAATCATCAGCGATCTTATAATTATCACTTCCTTTTGTCTGATGAACCGTGTAGATGCCAGGATCTAACTTTCCAGATTGAGCTGCACCATTTTCATCCGTGATCAATGTTTCTATGACTTTCTTTGTCGACTGATCGATAATCTGGAATTCTGCCTTATATTCTTCTTTTTTTGTATAAGTTCCAGTTTCCTTATCACTGATCCTTGTAACCTTTGTCAACATAATCCCTGCATGCTGCTTTGGATCGTTTGATTCAACCTTATAGATCATTTTAGATCCATCAATGCTTACCCATTTGTCCGGTACCATATCATATCCATCGGTCGTTTTCGTCTGATGAATACGGTAAGCTCCATAAGGAAGTAAATCTGTTTCTGCGATCCCTTTGTCATTCGTTGTGATCGTCTGTTTTAAGTTATTCTTGGAATCATAAACCTCAAAAACTGCCTGTGCTTCTGGAACATTTTCCTCGCCAAACGTCTTTACAACCTGTATTGTTCCTTCATATTGCTGTTCCTTCAGATACTGGGATGTATTTTTATTGACCGTGACTGATATATCATTACTAGATAACTTATATCCCAACGGAGCATACTTCTCATGTAAACGGTAATATCCCGGATACAGATCTGTCACTTTTGCATAACCATCCGCATCAGTTACCATCTGTGTCACAAGTGTTCCTGCTTTATAGACAACACTCTTGTTATCGGAGCCTGTGATATCATGGTCAGCATATAGCTCATAGACAGCATTCTGCAAGTTTGCTTCAACTCCTAGATCCCCTCGTTTATTCTTTACAGTTCCCTGTTTAAAGATCTCCAGATCACTCTTTTGAAATTCATTGGTATAGTTAAATGTGAATGATCTGACTCCACCCTGTTCCACTTTGCTCTGATCTGTCTGATCTGGGATCAGGTGTCCGAATGGGGATTTTGTTTCCCTGACCATCCAAGTGTGGACCGAGGCACTCTTTAAAGCTGAAATCTTCTGCTCTGCAAGTTTTTGTGCTTCCTGCATTGCCACAGCATATGCTTTTGCCAAAGAATCGTACCAGCCATTATCTGTCGCTTCTTTTTGCTGACTTTTTGAAAGATCGTTCCAATTCTTTACATAAGTCTTTTTCGTTGATGTCACACTATAACTTACCGTTCTTTGAACAGTATAAGAAACTTCTCCATTGTCATCGGTTGTTACACTTCCTTGACAATTCCCATCCATATAGATCTGAAATACTGCTCCAGAAAGCCCTGCTCTTGTTTCCGCATCTTTCTTTTTGATCTTGATCCTTACATTATCTGGGCTGGTTCCTGACTTTGTTGCACTCGTTTTCGCTTTTTCAATATCTGGCGGTGTATGACGAAATCCGAACAAAACCTGATGGGAATCCAGTTTCTTCTTTTTCACACATTTCTTCACTGTATAATAATAGATCGTTCCTTCTGGATCCTGATCACTGATCATTTTACAGAACTTTTTTGCATCTTTCTGCGAATAACCCCTGTCCCCATTTTTTCCTGCCTGATAAACGATATTTTGCTTATTCGCTCCATGTCCACATGCCCAGATGTATGCCTGACACAATGACAGATCTTTTGTATTCTTGCCACTTGACCTGAAATACCAGTTTAATGCTTTTGCAATTCCCTTTTTTTCATAAGTTGCTGCATTGATCGTCTTGTATTTTAAGGTATCTCCAGAACACATGGTCTTTCCAGAGTTTAAGCAAAACACTCTGTATCCGTCAGCTGTCATACTCCACAGACCTTCTGATGCAGGACGATCGATCTCTGAGATCTTATTACTTGATAATGCCTGGCTCATCACCAGTTTGGCTTCTCCTGTGAAAGCCTTGACGTCTCTATTCTTCAGGAACAGTGATTCTCCTGAACCACTCAGATACATTGTCATGATCATCAGGAGGGTAAGAATACTTACCGATATCTTTTTACAGATCGTCTTCATTTGTTTCAAACTTTCTTCCTCCTTTTTACTTGTAACGGTTTGTGAAATATCCTGGCTGCCCTTCCTTGTCGATCCTTCCATACTCAGAATCTACGTGGTATCTCGAAAATCCAGTCCCATTCTGCCCTTCCAGTTCGATCGAGCCATTAAACATGCCATCATCATGAATAATGTTGTGTGTGTCGAATGATCCATCTGTTTTCTTCCAGACAGCATACAATTCACAAGTCTGTCCAGCATCGCAGAGAGTATTGACTGCCTGCCTATCGGTATATTTTGCTTTGATCGCATTCGGATCTTCACTCCATCCAAGGAAGGTATATCCCGGCCGTTCAAATGTATTTGCTGGCAGGATATCATCCTGTCCATATTTTAATTCCACAGTCTTTTTGCTGCCTGATGCACCATTTCCATCAAATGTTACTTCATAAGAGTTCTTGGACCAGACAGCATAAAGTGTCATACCCTCCGTGTTACTCCATGTGATCGTCTCTTCTGGAGAATACCGTGCTCTCACCGCATGTTTATCTGTATTCCATCCAACAAAGGCATAGCCTTTTTTCGTGTATCCATTCTCAGCAAAGCTGTAATTTTGATCGTACGTGGCTGTCCCATCATTCACATATCCAGAATCTTCTCCATTTCCATCATAGTTTACAGTGTATGTATTCGCTGTCCACTGGGCTGTCTCTGTATAATTACCACATACCAGCCAGCCTGTATTAGACATCCATTTTGTTCCTTCATCCAGCCATCCTTCCAAGGTATAACCTCTTCTTGATACCGTTGGAAACGAAAAATAATCTCCATCCGTAAAATTCCATGTTACATCTGCACCATCTCCACCATTTCCGTTGTAATAAATGCTGCGGCTTGGCTTTTCCAGATTCAGATTTATAGAACACCAGTCATAAGTTTTCCATCCATCTCTGTCAGCAGAGGCCACTCCGACCAATCCAGTACTGACATGGATATTTACTGATTTCCAATGTTCTTGAGTATCATGATAGGAATTTTCCCAAAATCCATCATTTCCTCCGCAATAAAGCGTTATATCCTTGCTCGGATCTGAAAATACTGGTTTATCCACCGTTACCCATTCCCAGGATCGATGCTGTTCATGGGCCGGTAACAGATACCAGACTTTAATCGTTAAAAGTGTATAGTTGTTATTACTGTTCTTCTCTGAATATATCGTCTGTTTATTCACTGTAAGCTTATAATCTCCGCCTCCACTGGAATACGTCGTTACCGTATATGGATGTCTGGAATTATTAAATGTCCCACCGCTGACATTTTTATTTTTTTCATATTCATCACTATGAATATACATTGTCAGACTATCGCTTTTCCCATTTGGTCCATTGATGTTCACTGTTAAATGTCCATCTTTAAAATGTTTGTTTCCTCCTGTATTATATGATTGATAAGCATGTGCCTTCTTCATCTGATACCATGCCAGAACGGAAACAAATGAAACCATGACCACTAATACCACTATGATCTTTCGTTTTCTTTCCAGGATCTTTTTTGCATTCTTCATCACATCCTCCTCTCCATCTATTTTTATCTATCTTCCTTTTGTTTCCTGATCTTCTGTCCATGATTCCTCATACAGTACACCACATACCGGTATCTTCCATGTCCTCGGTACGGATGACAGGTTAAAAGTGTGACCATATCTTTCCCTTTTTGAATCAGAATCTTGTCCATATCATATGGATCGATCACTTTAATCTTTGTAACCCGGTAATCCAGTCTTTCCCATGGATTTCTAATGATCACCTGATCGCCTGTTTTTAACTGTTCGATGTCCCGAAAATACGGAATTCCCCGATATCCCCGATGTGCAGCGATCACGCAGTTGCTGTCTTTTTGTCCTACTGGCAGGGATGTCTGTCCCATGATCGCTGCTCCTTTTCTCATATTTTCCATCGTCGCTCCCAAATATAATGGAAGTTTCTGTTTCATCTTCGGTATCTTAATGTAGCCGAAGGTATTCTTTTCGTTTCTTAAGACGATCGGTACACTGCGGTAACTGAATACATCCTTTAGTCCTGCTTGTTTTTCTTTGAATATCTTCCTGTTATAGCAGACTGCTTTTTGATACAGTAGATCATCCTGTTTTCTTTTGCTTCTCCTCTGCGTCAGTTCTTTCACTGTCTGATCGGACTGTTTTTGTTTCAGATATGATATGATCTCCGGATAAAGCAGTAACGTGATCCCTATCACCAGAAAAAAGATTCCAACAATATTTATGATCTTTTGTTTCACCCATATCTCCTTTCTCCGCTTTTTCTTTTCATCTTTTCATATACTTTTCTGGCTGCGATCAATACACAAATGATCAATAGTCCTGCAAAGATGGCCCGTTTGTAAACTTCCATCCATTGCGAATGATGATTTCTTGCTCTTATCTCTTCCTCTTTTGCATGATAAGCTGTGCGAACTCCTCGGACTAATAAACGCTTGTCATTAACTCCATAGGGTGTGCAAGTAACCAATGTTACATGATCTTTTCCTTCCATGATCTGAAGTTCTTTTGTATCTTGTGGTTCCACGACTGTGATCTGATCCACACGGTAAGCAAGCTTTTTATCCAATACATGTATAAAAAAGAAATCTCCCTTTTTCATCTCTGTCAGATCTGTAAAGATTTTTGCAGAACTAAGCCCAGTATGTCCAGTCAGCACCGCATGGGTATCTTTTCCTCCAATCGGAAAGGAAGATGCAGCCAGATGTCCGATCCCATGTTCCAAAACTGTCCCACTTGTCCCATGATAGATCGGCAGATTAATTGAAATGCAAGGAATCTTTAAATATCCCATGATCGATGATCCATCAATATTTAATATTCTATTATAATGAACCATCTCTCCATCCAAACGTTTTACCTTAAACGGATCAGTCAACTGTACTGAAGATCGCATCAATTCCCCATTATACTGTTTTGCTTCATCCATTACTTTTTTTATGATCGCCTGATCCATTCCGGCTGCCTTTTCCTGATAACTTTCCACTGTCGAACCTGCACTCTTTTCAAACAGATAGTTGCTTACAAATGGATAAGACAGCAGAAAAAAGCCGGCCAGAATAACCAGAATCGGTATGATCTTTTGTTTCATTTTATCTTTGTGATCGTCTTCTGTTTTTGTTCAAGATCAAGATCCCACATCCAGCAACAACAACCCCTGCAATGATCAGAAGATAGTTTCCTGCCCCACCTGTCATTGGCAGCATGAACTGCTTCTGATTTGTGATCTGCATATTGATATATGCATTTCCAGAATCATCGTGTTTTGTCATCGTTGCCTTTGTCTCATCCACAGTCGCACTCGCTGCTGTAGTCTGAACCGTCACATCATTCTTTAATACCGCACCATTAGGAACTCCATCATTTGCTGTGGAATCTGCATCAGACTTACTCTGGATCCCTGTGATATTTGCTTCGGTTGGTGTGATATCTGCTTTTGTCTCTTTGACCTTAACGATCACTTCTTTCTTTAACAGGGAGTATCCTGCATCAGAGTGTGTTTCTGTAAATCCATATTCATCTCCTTCGATCCCATTGATCACAAGTTTTCCATCAGAAGACGGACTAAACTGAGTCGCATCAGCTTCTTTTGCAGACTTTCCTGTTACCTGATAAACACCTGCTCTATCTGCTCTTGCTACCAGATAGTAATTATCTGTCTTATTTTTTACAACGAATTTAACCTTTGTTGCATCTCCCTTGCTGTCAGAAAATTTCTTTGTCAGATCATATCCGTAAGAGTATACGATACATTTGTCTTTTAAAATATCATAATAATTCGTATTTGTTCTCTTCCACGTAAGGGATACATCGTTTGAATTTCCTTTATCACCAAGAATAACGCTGTCATCTGTATTCACCTTAGCTGTATAGTATACAACAATATATTTATCAGAATATTTCTTATTCAACTCATTAAGTCCTGCTTTTGTCATCTCGATCTTCATTGCAGGATCGTCTCCAGATTTTCCGTATGTTGCTGCAAACTTTGGATCCGTGTCGGAACTCTTCCATACAGCCAATGCACCACTCTTCTCAACATTGTTCACATTTGTTCTGTCCGCTGCATCCTTAGTTTCATAGATTGCAATCACGGCATCTTTCCCATATGTCATTCCTTTTGCCATTGTATCGTTAAATGTATAAGTTGACAGGTAGGTTGTTGATGATGTGATATGTGGCAATTTTGAAATGAACTGATAATCCAGTCTTTCTGCTTTAGATGCTGTCACGGTACTCTGATATTTATATTCATTTCTTGCAGAAGTAAAATCTGCCAGTCTGTCTGTATTGGCAGTTGTTACATTGTCCTGATCTGGATTATTGCGTACTCTTTTGTCAAGTGTTGGATTTCCAGTTTCATTCTTTGGATAACAGATCACATCATAGAACCAGTCATCTCCCTTAGAATCCGTGGATGGCAACTGTACAAACCATGGATTTGTTGTGTAAGTTACATTTTCTGGTGCCTTTGTCTCAACGATCAGGTAAAGACCCAGTGGCAATTTGTCTTTACTTGTCACACCATTAGCATTAGTCTCATCCATGGCTGTCCCATTCTTTCCCATGTAATCTTCTAATTTATCTTTCGTTACCGTATTATCTTCTAATGCCTTGGCAAGTTTCTCATTGATCTGCTGGCTTGTGAAATATGTCTTGCTTCCTTCTGTTTTAGCTGCATCAGAAGATGTCAAATCCAAAATCTGCTGTATTGTGGTTGGAAGTTCATAGATCATCTGAATCTTTCCATTCTCACTCTGCTGTTCAACATCTCCAACTCGCAGGTAACTAAATTCCACACCTTTGATCGCATATTTTTCCAAGGCTGCTTCCGCAGCAGCCTCCTGTTTTCCTGTTGGTGTAAACTGACTGGTGTTAACACCGGCCTGTTTTGCTGCTGTCATGTCATATTTGTGGATCGTTATGGATCCAGTTTTGCTTGTATCGACCACATCTGTTGATGCCGCTTTGATATTAACGATAGGTGCAAGCATCATTGCTGCAGATAATACAGCAATCGTTATTTTTTTGATCATATTTTGAATCTTCATTTTTCTTTCCTCCTATTTTTTAGAATAGAAAAAGCACAGAAATCATTGATCATACTCAATGATTCTGTGCTTTTCTTTAGGTAATATATACTATTTTATTTATCTGTTAAATTAGTTTTGTCAGGTGCAATCATGATCGTATTCCAAAAAGAATCTTTGACTGCCTCTGCCTGAATCTCATCTACTACTGTGTCAAGATCGACATCACTTGTTAACTTCTTGCTCGCATCCATTACGGAAACTTTATCGTTGATTCCTAAGGATGTGATCGTAACAAACTGTTCTTCACTAACTAGTGTTCCTTTCTTTAGTGGAACCGCTAACTGATAATTCTTCTGCAATACTGACTTGATCTCATTATACATTGCTTTAAATTCTTTGCTTCTGTATTTCTTCTCAGCCTTCAGCTGCTTTGCCTTCTTATCAGCCTTCGCAGATATCCTTTGATCAGAATAAATCTCCCAGCATGGACCTCCTGCTGATGCTGACTTCGTCTGTGCGATCACTTCTTTTAGTGGATATTTGTACTGTGTACGCTGTCTGCTTCCAACATCTGCAACCGTTACCTGATCATTATCATCGATCGCAACCAATACGATAAAATGACCTTTCTTCGTAAAATATCCTGGTCCCATCAGTGCTACTACTGGATGCTTCTTCTTCAATGCATCTCTAACCTTGCTGACATCACTTCCAAGTCCATGACATTCCAGTTTATACTGTTGTGCCAATGCTGGGACCATCTCATGACTTGCTCCAGCACTACTGTAATAGCCATTCTTATATGCCCATACTGTTGTATCAACTGGAGTTACCCATTTATTCGTCAGCGAACTGATACAAACTGCCATAGCGCTTGGTCCGCATCCACTGCTTTTGATCTGATATCCATTGTCATTCCATGCTGCATCTGCCTGATTAAAGTAAATAAATCCCTGTATCGTCTCTTTCTTATCTTTCATCTCAAGACTATGATCATTATATACTTTTGGAATGATAGATTTTTTATCTTTCTTGTCTTTTTTCTTATCTTTTTTATCTTTCTTCTTATCTTGATCAGACTTTGTCTTTTGTTTCTTTGTATGCGTTACCGCTGTATGTTTCTTTGTATGTGTTGTTGCTATATGTTTCTTTGTATGTGTTGCTGCAGCCGTTGTATGCGTATGCGTTGTTGCTTCCGTTGTCGGCTTTGCCTGAGTCGTCTGTGTTGTTGTCTCTGTCGTTGCTTCACTTTCTGTCGTCTGGGCAGAAGAATCTGTCTTGGTCTCAGTCTGTTCACTGCTTATTTGCTCTCTTGTGACTGGCTGATCTGCTCTGACCACAGACACTGATCCAAGCATCAAAAACGTATACAGAGCTACTACAGCTGCTGTTTTACGTGTTTTTCTCATCTTTCATTGTTCCCCCTAACTATTTAAACATACTTATTATACCACTTTGGATACCCTCGTCAATAAAAATGAATGGTCATGATCCATGTTCACATTTTTTTCACATCTTATGCTTCAAAGACTAATTTTTCAATTGCATATGCAACACCATCTTCATTATTTGTCTTTGTCACAAAGTCTGCGATTTCTTTCAGATCAGGTTGTCCATTTTCCATAACAACACCGGTTCCTACATCTTTGATCATCATCGTATCATTTCCTGCATCTCCACATGCCATCACTTCATCCATAGATAATCCAATTTGCTCTGCCAGATGTAAAAGTCCATCTCCTTTATCACATCCAATCTGATTTATTTCAATGTTATTTCCCAGAGAACTTGATACACTCGCAATATTTTTCTCGATTAATTCTTGTCTTGCAGTTTCCCGCTCTTCCATATCATCAAAAAATACATTGATCTTCTCAATTCCCAGCGGATGCTCTTCAATGTACTTTCGCAGATCATCCAGCGGCAGTCTTGTATCTCTCACAAGTTTTAATACATGATCTGATACACCATACTCTGCAAGATGGTCAAAATAGCATCGTTCCATATACCCTTGCCCATTCTGATAAATATCACGTGTACAATGATATTTTTCCAAAATATCAAACAACGAAAATACCGTTTCTTTTGGTAGATGATTTGTATATATGATCTTATCTTCTTTCTGATCATAAACAGTTGCCCCGTTACAGCAAACAGCATATCGAACGCCTGGAATATCTCTTAAAAATTCTGGAATTGCTTTAAAAATACGTCCTGTTGCTGGAACTATATAAACACCCCTTCTGATCGCTTCTTTTAGAACTTCTTCTGTATGTTTTGAAATCTGTTTCTCGCTGTCTAAGAGTGTATTATCTAAATCCATCGCTACTAATTTTATCTTACTCATGCTATTCCTCCACAAAAAAATAATTTTGAATGTTGATCTGAAGACTTTTATATCCCTGATACTCATTGATCACTGGATAATATGTACATGTGATATACTTTGATGTTCCCATTTTCTCTCGAAATTCATCTTCATCCTCAAAAATCATACCATCAATCCTAGTTCCCTGACCACTCTTTAATGCTAATTTTATCACATTTCTATTTTTTCCAAAAACATTCACACGTTCCACTTTTAACTTTCTGTGTGCAAATAATGGTTTTTTATTTTCTTTTCCAAATGGCTCTAAAACAGATAACTGATGGATCAGATCCATGGTAATATAAACAAAACCAAGATTCTTTAATGTCTTTACAATCTCATCTC
>QWCH01002131.1_pt1 | contig 28692 bp, 27 predicted proteins | sample 1972671 | NCBI WGS metagenome assembly QWCH01 (sample SAMN09866713, study PRJNA288562) | Human gut metagenome isolate term3_stool, whole genome shotgun sequencing... | isolation source: gut | host: Homo sapiens | place: USA: California
ATCTGCTTCTATTAGATCTATACCAAGAGATTTATCTTTTTTGGAGTAGTTGTTGATGGTTATGCTTTCATTTTTGGCTGTGTCTGTTACTATAAGAGTTTTACCATTTAGATGATACTCATATATTCCACCAACATAACAAGCTTTGTCTTTATCGTATGTTCCGCCTGTAAGTGGAGAATTTGAGTTGAAATATACAGAGCCTTCGCCTTTATCATCATCTTCTATGGTGTCGCCGTTACCTGCGTAGTATTTGTCATTACCTGAACCACCTTTAAATATATCATCTTTGTCTGTGCCAGTGATAGTGTCATTGCCGTCGCCACCAAGATATAAAATTCCGTTGTCTAAGCGGGATTTGTGGGGGTTGAGATTTGTTTCACTATATCCAAATACCTTAAATGCCTCTTCTTCTATATAGTTTGCTACAAATGAAGCTATTGGACTTGCAAGTTGTAAAGTGCCAATAACAAGTTTTACATAATCTCCAACAACCATAGATATAAATTCTTTACTATCTACTTTGGTTGTTAAATCAAATCCACTATTTGTAGTAGTCCCACTTAGTGTGTCGCCGTCTGTGTTGCTACCGTAAATCACATATTTGCCATCTGCACTATAATTTATTATATCGCTATCAAATATATTTTTATAGTATGCGAAATATTGCATTGCACTTTGCATATATTGTTCTAGTTTTGAAGCAACTTCGTATGTTAAAGTAGCCAAATTTACAGCAGGAATTATTCTTTTTAAAATTGCAAAAGTATCTCCCAATATAGAAGTTTCTTGTATAAAATCATCTTTGCTTAAAGATATTGTTTGCGTATATGAGCTAGTTCCTTGATTTATAAAATCAAATTTAACAGTTTTTCCCAGCTTATTTGGGTCAATCAATTTTTCCAATGTAGGATTTAATTTCCCTGCAAATCCGTCGCTACTTGTAAAGTTAAAATCACCAACATTAACACTAAATTCTACCCCGTCTATTCTATCAGGGATTATATTTCCTTTTTCATCTACTTTTAGGATATAGCGAAGCTTTGAAGTATCTATTTGTATATCTGATTTATAATTACCTACACTAAACGAAGTTGAACCAAATACAAAAGCAGCCTGTGCGAAATCACCGACTTTATTTGGGTCTAAGTAGTAGAAAGAGTTATCGACTTTTAGTTTTATGCCATTAGCTACATTTGTAGAGCCACCATAAAATATATCTGCAAATTCTTGTTGATTTAAAACAATTTCTCCGTTTGCATTTACATTACATTGACTAAAATCTAATTTATGTCCGTCTTTGCCTTTCATCTCAAAAAACAGATTAAACATATTCACTCGTTTAAAATATGATTTTAACTCTACCGTATCGCCAAATGTGTAGTATTTTTTGATAAATTTATCAATATCTACTTTTAGCGTAATGGTTTCATTTTTATTCATTAATTTTTCATCTGTAATATCACTAGGTTTATGGTCTTTACCCCAAATATACCAACTTATAACTTCCAAAGCATAATTGCTATCTAAATTTAATTCTTTTTCTTTTAAGTTTGTATTTGCCATTTTTTATTCCTTTTAAAATTTTTAATTATTTGTTAAGCTAGATAAGTTATTGCTTATCTATTGCCACAGCCAATTTACATAAGAAATTCCGTTATTTTTTATTGAAATTTCTGTATCAGTAATATTATTGCAACATTTATTACTTTTTATACCTTTAAGATAATTATCAATGCCTTTTTTATCATCATCAAAAGTGCCAGTAGGTCTTGATATATCATACATTACAATATACTTTCGCATATGAATTTTTTTCTTATATACGCAATATTTACTTTTACCGAGCAATCTATTAAATAAACTTGTTGATATTCTACACTCTTTTATTTCAAAAGCGTTAGATGGATAAATATCACGATTGGTAACTATTGCCTTTCCAATAGGATAATTAATCTTACTAAATCCTGTATAAAGCCAATTTCCATGACTTTCTTTGTTATAGTCTGCGATAATTTGAGCGTCTTCTTTATAATATGGAATTTTTTCGTTTATATTTACAACTTCTTGCGTTATATCTTTCATATTATATTGTGCTTTTATTTCATCAAACAAATCCATAGTTTTATCTTGGCTATGTTTTTCAAAAATATTATTTATTTCCCTTACCATTTCGTTCATAGTCAAATTTTTATCTAACTCATAAAATTTGCAACCATGATTTTCTTGGTTGTAGCTCTCAATTACATAGACTTGAAATTCAAACTCATCTTGTGTAAAAATTTGCAACAACTCATCTTTGGTTAAAATTTTATGATGTCTAAAACTATAACCGATAAAATTCAAATACCCGATAATCGGCAATCCAACAATGACTAAAAACAATAAAATAATAAGTGGAATTTTAAATTTTTTATCTATTTTCATCACATATCATCTCCTACATATTGATTAATAGCTTTTAAACAAAGCCACCATTTAAAACAAAACTCTTTGTTTCCCAAAATCTCTCCTTTCAAAATTTATATTTTGTCAAATTCAAATTCAGGTCGTATCGTTTATCCACGATACGAATTTATCTAAATTCACAAATTTAAACTCAAATTTGATAGTTTGAATTTAAATTTACGAATTCAAGCAACCAGTAAATTTAAATTTGCAAATTTCTCATCATTTATATTTATCGATTATTCCGTTGTTATTTCTATCTATCGCTATCAAGGCATCATTTTCGCTTATCCAAGAAGTAGCTTCTTTAAATCCGTTGCTATCAAGGTCAAAATTTATCTTATAGTCTAAATTTGTGCCTTTTATGCCATCATTATTAAGGTCTATTGCACTAGGTAGAAAAAATAAAGAGATTATACCAATAAAAATTAAGATAAATAAATATAAATTCTCTATAAAAATTTGAATAAAAATCAAAGAAAAGCAAAACAAAACTATAAAAAAAGGTATATTTTGCTTAAAGTTTCCTAAATTATCGTTGTAAAATCCATAGAACATTTGTACCGTTTTTTTAATTTTAAGTTTGCTTGATATTTTTATCTCTTTTTGAAATGATTCTTTATAACATACTATTTTATCATTTTTAAATTCTATTATTTTGCCTTTATTTGGGTCGGTTGCAAGTCTACTAGCAAGAATAATGGCAGCAAAAAAATTAAATATTTTTCTATCCGTAGGAATATCAACAATAAATAAACTAATAAAAACTAATACTAAAAAACAAAACCCACGAAAACTAGAAACATCTGGATTATGATTTTTTATAAAAAGCGGTTCTTTATCATAATCTCTTTTATTTGAATTTGTCTTGCTATTTGAAATCTGAGCACTATTTTGGTCTTTTAAAACTGATGAGTTATTTAAATTATCTAAATTTTTATTAGAATCATTACCTAAATTTATATTATTTCTAGGTCTATTATTTCTTAAATATTCTCTAAGTTTTTCTCTTTTATCATCACTCAAATTTTGGTCCTTTATCGTTTTAATAAAGCGGTGTATTTTACTATTTTAGAACTTAAAATATTTATTTAAATCTTATATTAATATAAATTAACCATAGTAGCTAATTTAGGGTTATTAACCATAGCTTCTTGTAATGAGCTTAAATTTCCAAAAGCTTTTATTTATGGTAAATATTTAATATAAAAAGAGTGTTTAGTTTATCATTATAAGAGTTTAAAGATGATTTTAAATTTTGATTTTATATATTTTTATACCTTATCGAGCTTCTCTTTAGTAACACTTATTCTACTAATAATTTATTCTTTATTAAGTTGCGGTAATAAATATATAATTTTATTTTCTATATCAATACCTAATTTTTCTAAAAAATACATTCTTATTTCATATCTATCTTTTTTTGAAATTAAAGGAATTATCTTTTTATAATTTTTGGTTTTTATGTATAAGACACCAAAAGATAAAATATAATTTAAGCCTCCGTTCATAAAAACCATCAAAATAAAAGGAAAATATATATAAATAGGTATCTTTGCCATCATATAAAAAATTTCATAATTTTTAAATAAAAAAGACATAACAAGAATTAAAATCCATAATATACATAATTTATGCCATAAATTTGTATTTATAATATTATTTCTACTTAGAAAATTATCATATTTTATTGTATAAACATCCAAACCTTTGGAATTATAGTTATTATTATATGTGATATATGAATTATTTATTATTATTAAATCTTTTTTTACAATAAGTTTTACAGCAAAAGCAAAAACAATCATTAATATAATTCTTGGTAAAAAACCCTCACTTGTATATATATAATATAAAGTTGTAGAAGAATAGTTTGGTTGAAGAATTTCCAAATCATACATTTTTTATCTAAAAAGAACATAGCTATTACAACTAAAATAGCGTAGAAATAAATTCTAGTAGCGCTAAGACTTTTTTATAATAATCGGTTCTTTATCGTAATCTCGTTTAATTGAACTTGTTTTATTGTGTGAAATTTGAGAATTGTCCAAATCTGAGTCATTGTTTAAAATTTGAGAATTATCCAAATTTAAATCATTTTCTAAATTTTTATTAGAATTCTCTTTATTATTAGAGCTATTTCCTAAATTTACACTATTTTTAGGTCTATTATTTTTTAAATACTCTCTAAGTTTTTCTCTTTTATCATCACTCAAATTTTAGCCTTTTATTGTTATCTTGATGAAACTTCTTAAAAATAGTGTCTTTAAGCAACATTTTGATAAAGCTTTTGACTTCATTTAAAACTCTTTATAGTTAATCTGTATAAATTTAACTTTCTTTTTTACTTCAATATTTTGAAATTTAAAATATCTTATAAGCTCATAATATTCTTTTTTACTGTTTATTGTGATATTCATAAAACTTCCGTCATTAAAAAGTATTAAAAAATTTTTATTTAATATAAAAAATGCTTTTTGAAAAATTACTCTATATGGCAATATAAAAATCAAATATGATATAGTTGTATAAGTCACTATAAATAGATAAAATGTTAACTCTAAAATATCTGTTTTAAAAAAGAGTTGAAACAGTGTTTTACTTTGATATACATTTTTGCCAAAAGTATGATTTCCGCCTATAAATAGACGGCAAACGCTATTTATATTATTTATATTTTGGGTTTTGTTTTGCTCATAAGCTATATAAGATAAAGTATCTTTTGTAAAGATAAATTTTTGTTTGTTATCTTTAAAATATTTAAAAGTATTTCTTATCAATAAATATGCAGATATGGATATAGCGACAACTCCAATAATCACTTGCGCCTTTCCTTGATAAATTCCATCTCTACTCCAAGCATCTATACCACATATCATCACTATAATAAACCAAAGGGATAAATATATAAAAAGCTGATAGAAATTTCCATAATCTTTTATGATAATCGACTCTTTATCATAGTCTCGTTTATTTGTGAAATTTGATGAGTTACTGTTTTTATTAGAATTTGAATTTTTGTCTGAATTAGAATTTTGATTTATATTGTTTTGCAAATTTGATTGATTGTTTAAATTATCTTTTGAATTCTCTTTGGAATTTTGTTTTTGTCTGCGAAACTCATCTAACTCTTCTTTTATTTTTTTATACTTTTCATCATCATCCTGCATTTTTCACCTTTAAAATTTCTAAAAATAAATTTTAAAATTATAATGTTAAATTTATAAATTTGTATTTTATCGAATTAATTTCTGTGTAATTTCAATCGCGCCCAAAATTTTTAAAGCCAATTCAAAATTTCCAAAAAATATTGCACTAGTATAAATATTGCAAAAAATATTAGCGTTAATTTAACTAGTTTTTTGAAAAGTTCATCGCTTACTCTATCTTTGAATTTATTTGCGATAAAAAGCGCCGCGAAACAGACGGCGACGGAAATTGCGCCGAATAAAATCTCTTTACTGCCAAACTCGCCAAAAGCTGCGAATGTAGATATTTGTGAGATCTTGTTTGTTAAAAAGCACAGATTCATAACCGCAATCGCCATACCTTTTGAAAGATTGAGTTCAAGTATCAAAATAGCCAAAACTATAACCATTGCGTTGATTAATCCGCCGATTATGCCGCTAATCAGTCCAAAAACAAAAAGCGAAAACTGAAAATGTCTTTGTACAAAATCTCCAAAATTTATGTAAAATTTATCTTTATTTAGATAGATCAGCACCGAAACAGATAATAGAAGTTTATAAATACCGCTTGGAAATGCTATTAAAATGTGACTTCCTATGTAGCTGCCAAATGCGGAAAAAATAAATAAAACGGCATATTTTTTAAAAATTTCGATGATTTCTTTAAATTTTACAAAAGTATAAATACTAGCGATATTCATAAAAAATGTCGGTATTAAAGTTAGCATTATCGCTGTTTTAGGCGGTAAAATCGTAAAAAGAACGGAAGTGGATATGAGTGGAAATCCAAAACCGGCAAGCGTATGGAAAATTGCTGAAATGAAAAAAACCGCAAGAATGATAAAATTTAACAATTTTTTTCCTTATACAAATAAAAAATTTGAAATTTTATCATTATTGTTAAAAATTATCGGCAAAGTTAAAAGTTGCCGATAATAAATTTATTCGCCTAGCGGGTTTGGACCGTATTCGTTGCTGCCCGGAGTAGATTTCAGTACCGCAAAAAATAAAATAATCAAAGTACCAATTATAGGTATTAAAGCCAGCAATATCCACCAGCCGCTCTTATCTATATCGTGTAATCTTCTAACGCCTACACTAAGGCTTGGCAAAAAAAGCGCCAATGCTACCAATGCAGTTAAAATATCGGAACCTATTATACCGATAACAATGTTGATTAAAAATACCAATAGCGCGAAATACCAGTATTCGGACCTGCAAGCCCTGCCGCTAAAACCTATGTATTGTGAAAAACATGAAGTGATTGCTTCACCAAAACCCATAATATCTCCTTTTATAAAAAGTAATTTCGTATTTTAAAATAGTATCTATAAAAATAACTTTAATTTGTTTTTATAGCGTTTGATTTTTTTGAAAGTGAAATTTAAATATATAAAAAATCACGAAATTTCAGAATTTTGACATTTCCAAAATTACGGCGGATATAGCAAATCCACCGTCGTGAGTTATACTTACATCCGCATTTTTGATATTAAATTTTTTAATTATACATGGCGCAATTTCTAAAAAAGGTGCGCCGCGATCGTTTTTTAAAATTTCAACATCCAAAAAACCGAAATCAGCTGAAATTCCAACGCCAAGAGCCTTTGCAAATGCCTCTTTTGCAGCGTAAATTCCGGCTAAACGTTCTAATTTAAGATTGTAATTTAAATTTAAAACTGAATTTTGTTCGTTTCCGCTTAAAATTTTATCTAAAAATTTATCACCGAATTTCGTGTAAATTTTTGAAATTCGGCTTATACTGACGATGTCGATTCCTATCAACTACAAACTTTCTTTGATTTGTATATCGATGATTTTATCGCCTGCTTTTATAGCATCCAAAACATTTAATCCTTCATCATTTACTACTTGTCCGAAAACCGTATGAACGCCGTTTAGATGAGGTTGTGCGCTGTGGCAAACGAAAAATTGCGATCCGCCGGTGTCGCGTCCTGCGTGAGCCATAGAGAGTGTGCCTCTTACGTGTTTATGTTTTTGATTGTCACATTCGCATTTTATACGCCAGCCTGGACCTCCTATACCGGTTCCGTAGGGACATCCGCCTTGAATTACGAAATTCGGTATTACGCGGTGAAACGTTAAACCTTTATAAAAACCGCTTCTTGCTAAAGTGGCGAAATTTAGGACATTTTGCGGTGCTTCATCAGGAAAAAGTTCGCATATCATATCGCCTTTTTCTGTTTTTATGATGGCGAATTTTATCTTTGCCATTTCGTCTTTGTTTATCTCGTAAATTTTAAGTTTTTCCATAATTTTTTCCTATTTTATATTTGTGTAAACTGCTTGCACATCATCGTCATCTTCAAGCTTTTCGATGAGTTCTTCTATCTCTTTCAAATCCTCATCTGCGAATTCAACGAAATTATTTGCCACAAATTGCAAATTTCCGCTTTTGATTGTAAGACCAAGTTTTTCTATACCTTCATTCAGCGTTCCGAAACTCTCATAATCGCCATAAATTGTAAGAGTTTTTTCGATTTCGCCTTTATCGTTTTCAAACTCATTTTCTTCCATTTCGGTTAGCCCATAATCAATAAGATCAAGTTCTACGGCTTCAAGATCGCGTTTCGGGTATTCCACTTCAAAAACGCTTTTTCTTGAAAACATAAATGTCAGACTTCCATTCGGTAAAAACTCGCCGTTTCCTTTGTTTAAGATGGATTTTATATTTGCAACCGTTCTTGTTGAATTATCGCTTGCGCATTCGATGATTAAAAGTGCGCCGTGCGGTGCTTTGCCGTCATAATGAATAATTTTTATATCAGCCGCATCTTTTCCGCTTGCACGTTTTATGGCGGCGTCAATGTTATCTTTCGGCATATTTTGCGCTTTTGCAGTTGCTATTGCGGTGCGAAGTTTCGGATTCATATCGGGGTCAGGTCCGCCTTCTTTGGCTGCCATTGTTATAGATTTTCCAAGTTTTGGAAAAAGTTTGCTCATTTTACCCCAACGAGCTTCTTTTGAAGCTCTTCTGTATTCAAACGCTCTTCCCATAAAGTTTCCTTAAATTTTTAAAATTAAAATTTTCATTATAGCAGAAAGCAGTTAAAAATTATTTAAAATTTTGTATTAGAATTTATAAAAACTCAAGAGGTTAACAATGAAATTTAAAGTAGAAAATATGCATTGTCAAAAATGTGCAGATACAATCAAAAACGCGTTAAGTGATGAGTTCGGTGAGATAAAAACCGATTTGGAAAAGAAAATCGTAAGCGTTAAAATAAAAGAAGACGACGTTCAAAAATTTCAAAATGAAATGAACGATTTAGGTTTTGAAGCAATCAAAACAGATGAGTAAAAAAATCACGCTGAATATCGCAGGAATGAGCTGTGTAAATTGCTCCAACGCGGTAGAAAAAATCTCAAAAAAAATTCCCGGCATAAAAGAGGCGAAGGTAAGTTATACAAATGCAAGCGGTGAGTTTGTCGTAGAAAATGATGAAGCGATTAATATTTTAAAAGCGAAAATCAAAAAAATCGGTTATGAAGTTGTGGCTGATTATGATGAACTGATAGAGCGCAAAAAAGCCTATATTAAAGAGCTTTTCATTAAATTTTGCATGGCTTTTGCAATATCTTTGATTATTATGTGGGCTGAAATGAGCGCTTTGAATTTCGCGCTGAAAGCTGTTATCGGAGCCGGTTTCGGTGCGATTTGTTTATTTTATTGCGGCGGATATTTTTTTAAACACGGAATTTTAAGTTTGAGAGCTAAAAATTTCGATATGAACGTGCTTGTTATGTCCGGTTCATCCGTTGCGTATATTTACTCGCTTTTTGTGGCGCTTTTCGCGCGCTTTTTACCGCAAAATTTCGCCTATTTTTATTTTAGCGGCGCAAGTATGATAATCTGTTTTATTCTGCTTGGAAAATTTTTGGAAGAAAACTCTAAATTCAGGGCGAACGACTATATAAAAAAATTGATTGATTTAAGTCCTAAAAAAGCACTTATAGTAGGCGAAGACGGCGTGATAAATGAGATAAATGCCGATAACCTTAAAACAGGTGATAAAATTTTAATAAAAACGGGTGCTAAAATTCCCGCGGACGCGGTTATAATAGAAGGTGAAGCTGAAATTGACACTTCTATGATAACAGGCGAGAGTTTGCCTAAATTTTGTACAGTAAAAGATGAAATAAATGCGGGGTGTATCAATACTGACGGCGTGATTTACGCAAAAGTTACAAAAAATAAAAACAGCAGTCTGCTTGCTCAAATTTTGGATCTTTTAAGCGAAGCCGGAGCAAAGAAAATGCCTATTTCAAGGCTTGCAGATAAGATTGCAAATATTTTTGTTCCAAGCGTTATTTTTATTTCCGTTTTGACTTTTGTTGTTTGGGCGTTTGTAGGAAATGCCTTTAACGGCGTAATGTGCGCGATTTGCGTTTTGATAATATCTTGTCCTTGCGCTTTGGGTCTTGCCACACCGGTTGCGATAGTTTGCGCCATTTCAAATGCCGCCAAAAACGGTATTTTGGTGCGAAATCCGGAAATTTTGGAAATTTTAAAAGATGTCAAAACAATTGTTTTTGATAAAACAGGAACGCTTAGTAAAGGCGAAATAGCTGTATCATCAAGCGACTTAAAAGACGATGATCTACGTATTTTGGCAATGGCTGAAATTTTGAGTGAGCATAAAATTTCAAAGGCGATTGTGAAATTTACGGAGCATAAATTCGGCGAAATTTCAAAATTTGACGGAACATTTGAAAATAAAACAGGAAAAGGAATTATCGCTTCAAATGCCGATATAAGTTTGATAGCGGGCAATTTTAACTTTTTAAGAGAAAACGGCATAAATTTTGAAATTCCAAAAAATGCGATTAGTGCTTTAAATGACGGCTTTGGCGTTATATTTGTAGCGATAAACGGCGAATACGGAGGTTTTGTAAGTTTAGCGGACGAAATTAGAGACGAAGCAAAAAGCGTTGTTGAAGAGCTTAAAAATTTAGGAATTAAAACCGTAATGCTGACTGGAGATGACGCAAAAACGGCAAATTTCGTGGGTAAAAAACTTGGCATTGATGAGATAAAAGCCGGTGTCTTGCCAAATGAAAAATACGATTTCGTGCAAAATTTAAAAAGCTGTGGCAAAGTGATTTTTGTAGGGGACGGCATAAATGATGCGCCTGCTTTAAAAGCGGCTGATATCGGTATCGCGATGAACTCAGGAAACGAAATCGCAAAAGGTGCTGGAGATCTTATTTTTGTAAAAAATAATCTTAAAAATGTGCTTTATCTGCTACGACTTTCCGTAAAAACGATGAATACAATCAAACAAAATTTATTTTGGGCATTTTTTTACAATCTCATCTGCATTCCGACAGCAGCCGGCGCCTTCGCATGGGCAGGAATTTTGCTAAAACCGATATACGGGGCGATTGCAATGTGTTTCAGCTCGGTTTGCGTAGTGCTGAACTCGCTTCGTTTAAAATTTATGAAAAATTAATTTTCGGCGCATTTTACGAAGTTTTATTTACAGTTTAGATAAAAATTTATCTGGTTAAAGTGCGATAATCTGCAAAATAAAATTTAAAAAAGCGGTTTAAAAAATAAAATTCTGAATTTTAAGTATTGCGCAAAAATAAAATGGAAATTTCAAAAACAATTAAAAACAATGCAGCATAAATCGTTAAAGATTGGCGATGATACTGAAATTTGATGTATTTGTAAGTTTAAAATACAACTGATGACTTTTAAAATCAAATTTCAATTAGCCGTATAAAAAATAAGCGCGGTCAAATTTCGTTTGAATTTTGTAAATAAAGCAAAAAATGAATTAAAAAAGCTTTTTTAATGTGTAAAAATCGCAGCCACTTCGACAAATAAATTTTAAGCACATTTTTTTAAACAAATTTTGATTAAGCTGAAATTTAAATGCGCTGATGAATTGAAAATTTAATAAAATTTGGTAGCTGAAATTTTTAAAAATTTCGCTGAAAAATCGCGCCGCAGTTTTTAAAATAATAGATTAAATGTTTCAAAACAGAATGCGTTAAAATTTAAGATTAGCTTTTTCAAGTTTTAAAAGCCTGCTTTTGCGCCAAAGTCCGCCGCTATATCCGCCGATTCCGTTACTTGCCACCACTCTGTGGCAAGGAATTATTATCGGAATTTTATTTTTTGCGTTCGCATTTCCTACCGCTCTGTAAGCTTTCGGTCTGTTTATTTTTGTTGCCAGTTGTTTATATGTCAAAACTTCGCCATAAGGTATTTTTAGAAGCGCTTCATATACACTTTTTTCAAAATCGCTTCCTTCTATTTTAAATTTCACGCTGAACTTTGAAATTTCGCCACGAAAATAAGCCGAAATTTCATCCGCGCAGTGCGTTAAAATTTCGCTGCGTTTATTGTTTGAAATCTCTATTTGTTCGCAATTGTCGCAAAAGCTGATTTCTATGATTTCATCGCCGTTTGCGACGATTTTTAAATTTCCGATTGGCGAAGCTATAAATGTTTTTTCCATAATTTAAAGTTTCCTTATAAAATTATACAAATTTTTATGTTTAAACCAATATTCTAAAATTTTGATATAAAATTATATAAAATTTTTTATTAAAAAGGATACAAAATGGCTTTTTTGACAGAGTATGACAAACATGTAGAAGAGCGCGCAAAATTGGGCATTCCGCCGCTTGCGCTTAATGAAGTGCAAACAAAAAAGATTTGTGATTTGTTAAAAAAAGGCGGCAAAGACAGCAAAACTTTAGCGGATTTGCTTGAAAACCGTGTAAATCCTGGAGTTGACGACGCCGCTAAGATTAAAGCCGAGTTTTTAAATGAGATAATAAATCATGATTTAACGGTTGATGAAATAGACAAAGCAAGGGCTATTAAAATGCTTGGCGGTATGCTTGGCGGATACAATGTTATTGTGCTGATCGCCGCTCTTTCAAGTAAGGATGATAAAGTAGCCGAAATGGCGGCTGACGCGCTTAGCAATACGATTTTCGTGCATGATTATTTTAATGATGTTGCGACTCTTTGTAAAACAAATAAATTCGCTAAAGATGTTATGAAAAATTGGGCCGAAGCCAAATGGTTTTTGTCTCGCCCTGAAATCGACGAAAAAATAGAAGCCGTAGTATTTAAAGTGCCTGGAGAAACAAATACGGACGATCTAAGTCCTGCAAGTGAAGCTTTTAGCAGATCGGACATTCCTCTTCACGCAAACGCTATGCTTAGCAAACGACTTCCAGGAAGCCTTGAAAAAATCGCGGAACTTAAGAAAAACGGTAAAAAAGTCGTATATGTAGGCGATGTAGTAGGAACCGGAAGCAGCCGAAAAAGCGGCGTAAATTCCGTACAATGGCATATCGGAGATGAAATCAAAGGAGTTCCGAATAAAAAAACCGGCGGTGTAATAATAGGCTCAACCATCGCGCCTATTTTTTTCAATACCGCTGAAGATAGTGGAGCATTGCCGATTATCGCAAATGTAGATAATCTTAATACAGGCGATGAAATTGAAATTTATCCTTTAAAAGGCGAGATTAAAAAAGCCGGCAAGGTTGTAAGCAAATTTAGATTAATTCCAAATACAATCGAAGATGAAATCAGAGCAGGTGGAAGAATTCCGCTTATCATCGCAAGATCTCTTTGTGTTAAAGCAAGAGAATTCTTAAAATTGCCGACTGAAAATATTTTTACAAAACCGGAGCAACCGAAATCAAATGAAAATGAAGGCTACACGTTAGCGCAAAAAATGGTAGGAAAGGCCTGTGGATTAAAAGGTGTAAGAGCCGGAATGTATGTAGAACCTATGACACTGACCGTCGGCAGTCAGGATACAACAGGCCCGATGACAAGAGATGAGATAAAAGAGCTTGCAAGTCTTGGATTCGGTGCAGATTTCGTACTTCAAAGCTTTTGCCATACGGCTGCATATCCGAAACCAAGTGACGCGCTTATGCATAAGACTTTGCCGAAGTTTATGAGTAGTCGTGGCGGCGTCGCTTTACATCCTGGAGATGGCGTAATTCACTCATGGCTAAACCGTATGGTTTTACCGGATAGTGTCGGCACAGGCGGCGATTCGCACACAAGATTTCCAATCGGCATAAGTTTTCCTGCAGGTTCGGGACTTGTAGCATTTGCAGCGGTAACAGGAACGATGCCTTTAAATATGCCTGAGTCCATTCTGGTCAAATTTAAAGGTAAAATGCAACCAGGAATCACACTTAGGGATTTAGTTAATGCAATACCTTATGTAGCTATAAAAAAAGGACTTTTAACCGTAGAAAAGAAAAATAAAAAGAATATTTTTGCAGGAAAAGTTATAGAAATTGAAGGGCTTGAGAATTTAAAAGTAGAGCAGGCGTTCGAGTTAAGCGACGCAAGTGCCGAAAGAAGTGCGGCCGCATGCTGCGTAGCACTTGATAAAGAGCCTGTTATGGAATATATAAAATCGAATATCGCTTTGATCGATGCAATGATAAAAGCGGGATATGAAAGTAAAGAAACGCTAAAACGAAGACGTGACAAAATGAAAGAGTGGCTAGAAAATCCTGTACTTTTAAAAGCGGATAAAAATGCAAAATATGCCCAAATTTTAGAAATCGATATGAGTGAGATAAAAGAGCCGATTTTAGCGTGCCCTAACGATCCTGATGATGTGGCGACGCTGAGTGAAATTTTAGCTGATCCTAAACGCGCTCACAATATCGATGAGGTTTTTGTAGGAAGTTGTATGACAAATATCGGTCATTACAGAGCTGTCGGTGAAATTTTAAGAGGCGAAGGACAGGTGCCGGGTCGTCTTTGGATTGTGCCACCGACAAAAATGGATCAAGCCGAGCTTAAAAGCGAGGGATATTTCAGTCTGTTCGGCGCGGCCGGAGCCAGAATAGAAGTAGCAGGATGCAGTCTTTGTATGGGAAATCAGGCAAGAGTGCGCGATAACGCGGTGGTTTTTTCGACTTCAACCAGAAATTTCGATAACCGTATGGGAATGGGCGCGAAAGTTTATTTGGGAAGCGCTGAGCTTGCCGCAGTTTGCGCTATGCTCGGACGAATTCCTACTAAAGAGGAGTATCTGAAAATCGTACCTAAAAAATTAGCAGGAAAAGAGAGTGAAATTTACAAATATTTAAATTTTAATGAAGTTAAGAATTTTACGCTATAATCGAAAAATTTTAAACTTCTGCGAGCTTAACGGCTCGCTTTTTAAGGAATTTTTATGAGAAAAACTCTATTTTTATTTCTATTTTGTACGTGTTTCGCTTTTGCAGACATCGTAACAACCGAAGGCGCAAGCTATATATTTAAAGGTGATGGCGGCGAAATTTATTTTGATGTTTATAAAGACGGCGCCAAGGTTAACGGGCATATGTTTTCAGGCGCTAAAACATACGAATTTGACGGCGAAAATGTAAAATTTAACGGTGAAAAACTTAAAATAGATGAAAATAGCGATTTGACGCTGAAATTAAATGACAAAGAGTTAAAAGTTTCGCTTAATTCACCCGATGAACACCGTAATTTAAATATGAAAATGTATAAGCGCTACTCTATTTTATCTTTTAACGCGGAAAATCAACCCGATTTTGACAAAAAAGGAAATTACAGTTTAGATATTTCAAAAAATGTTACACCTGATAACGCGCTTGAATATTTTAAAACAAAAAAAGATATGGAAAAAGAATATCGCGCACTGAAATTCGAGCGTGAAAATTCGGTAGATAAAGATGAAATCGACAGTGTTTACAGCGTCAGCTCCGATGAGAGAGTTTTTTATGAAAATAATAAATTGCTTGTTTTACTTGAGTCAAGTTATATTTATACAGGCGGCGCACATGGAATGGGAGTCGAAAGTTATTATGTCTTGATCGGCAAAAAGCAAATTTCAATAGACGATTTACTTAAAAACAGCGGCGACGAAAAATTAAGATCAATGATCTGGGATAAAATAAAAGATGTAGCTTTTGAAGAAGTAAAAAACGAGTTTAAAATCAGCGGTAATTTTTATATTTCTCCAAACGGTGTAACGTTCGTTTATGCGCCTTATGAAGTTGCAGCATATGCTTACGGCTCAGTAAAAGTGCATTTTACATTTGATGAAATTTCGCCGTTTTTGAAAGATAGCATTAAAAAAGCGCTGAAAATTTAAAACAATAAATTCTTAAAAATTTTAAATTTCGTTGTGCCGAAGTTGTAATTTACGCCTAACGACACAATGATTTAAATTTAAATTATTTTAATTTCAGGTACTTTATTGACGTTTAAAATTTTATATTGCATTTATGAAAAAACAGTTTTTTCAATCTTATTAAAAAGTTTGGTTTGTATTAAACATAATTTAAGATAACTAAATTTTTAATTTTAGATATAAATTTAAAGGTTTTAAAATGGAATTTGCAGATTTGGTTTATAAACAAAAAGAAGAGATTGAAAAATGTAATAAATTTATAGAATTTATAAACAGTAAATTTAAGTATCCGATTCTTGGTAGTAGCAATAATTTAAATAATCTTTTAATACTGATATTTGAAAAAAAGAGATTGTATAAAAGTTTAAACTTTTCTTGTGATATTTCCAAAAAATTAGAAGATATCAATGAACAGATTTTTAAACAGATTATTATCCTTAGAACTGAAATTTTAAATGACTTACATAGCAATAATAACAATGAAGAAGAAAAATTAAAATTTTTAAAATCAAAATATAATGTTGACAAAAATATTGTTGAAGTAAAAAAAATAAAGAAAACAATAGAAAACGATATTTTCAACAATGAAAATTTTAAAAAATATATTTATAAAAAATCTTCCGACATTAAGAAAGAAACGTTTTTATTGCTTTGTAATCTTATAAGAAATAATAAATGGTTTTCTACGTTTATGTTTTTTGCTTTTGGAATAATTATATTTTTAGCATTTTGCTTTTTTTATAATGATAAAATTGTTCCTGCCATTTCACAAAGCGAATTAATGTATGTAATGACTATGAGCTCTACTATTTTTATATTATTGCCGATTTTATTTATATTAGCCGTTTTTGCATTTGCATACTTGTTTAATTATGACAAACAAAATGAAAATTTTAAAAATAACCGTTTTATGTCAGAATCGTTATTTATTAATGTGACATCCTTTATAATATCTATTTTTATTACTTTAGCTATAATTGTTTTTTTGAGCGATAGTATTGATGTTCGGTTTAACAATAATTATCATATGGCAGGCATTGTAATAATAATATTATTATGTATTATTTTTCGATTTTCTGTTTTTTGTGTTTTAAAAATAATAAAAAATGAAATGTCAGCTATTTTTTTATATCTTGCAATAATTGTTATGTGCGGTGCATCATTTTATTTATCAATAAAATTAGGTGAAATAAATAAAACTATATCTATATCTATGCTTTTTATGTCTCTTATAATATTTTTTATCGATACTAAAATATCAAAAAAAGAAAACATCATACTTTTTATTTTCACTTTTATTATGTTAATTATCTGTTCAACCGCTACATTTTTAAATTACGGCTATAAAATGATGGGCTTTGGTGATATAGATTACAAATATATAACCATTGATAAAATGGCAAAAGAAAGTTTGCCTAGATGGATAATAAATAAAAAAGAGATTAAAGAATATTTTTGTTTAAGTGATTTTGGCGGTAAAATAACTTGCGAAAAAGAAAATGTAGAAATTTTGTCTTATAAAGACGGAAATATTACTTTCCAATATAATGGCAATATAGAAAACAAAGAAAATATAAGCACGCAATGTCTTAAATTTTTAAATAAAAACAACGAAATTATAAAAATTGCGAACAGAAAAATAAAATTTTATGATAAAACCCTGATTTTTCTTGATAATAATGACAGTATAAAAGATGTTGTCGCTAAAACCGATCCTGAAATTTATTTAACTTATATTGAAGATCTTGGCGATACAATAAAGCTTTATAATATAAAAGCCGTTTCCACTTTAGGAAAATATTGGCGATTAAAAACAAAACGAAATAAAGATAAATTTTATATAGAAAGTAAATTTATAAAAGGAATGTTATAATTTTATAGCGATTTTTAAGTATATTGATAAAGCTTATAATTTAATGCAAAAAATTTAATTTTAAGTTCTATTCTATCTCATTCCATAAAATTTTAAGGATTATGTGCGAAAATTTTATTTTTTAACTTATCACGGTTAATTTTTTTTCATTATTAAATTTTAGCCGAAAGATACACAATGCGAAATCGTGTTTAGAGATTTTAAAAGTAGCATTGCTTTTGTAGTTGTAAAAGTTTGATTTTTTATGATTAGAGCCGCTTAAATACAGTTTAAATTTTATGCCAGAAATGTCGTATTTATATCATTGTAAAAAAAATTTAATATTTTAAATTTTAAATTTTGCTTGAAATTTTTATTTTACGGCACATTTATTTATTTTATTTCAAAAATATTTAACATCTAAATTTTTGAAATTTATCTGTTGTTTTGATTAAATATTTTAATTTACTTCGCCGAAGTTATTGATTAAAAAATCAAAAAATAAATTTTTATGATATAGATTTTTTATATTTTTAGTCTAAATTTAAGAAAATTAAGATATAATCACGCTTTTTAAGAAAAATAGATTAAAAATTTCAAAATTTAAGTTATTTTTCATACTTATTTCAATATAATTCAATTTCGCAATTTAATTTCGGAGTGTAGCGCAGGCTGGTAGCGCATCTGGTTTGGGACCAGAGGGTCGAAGGTTCGAATCCTTTCACTCCGACCATTTGGTGAGTTTAGCTCAGTCGGTAGAGCATCAGATTGTGGTCCTGAGGGTCGTGGGTTCGATCCCCACAATTCACCCCACAATTTAGCGCTCGTAGCTCAATTGGATAGAGCAACAGACTTCGGATCTGTAGGTTGAAGGTTCGATTCCTTTCGGGCGTACCACTTTTATATTTGCGCTCATAGCTCAGCTGGATAGAGCAACGCCCTTCTAAGGCGTAGGCCAGAGGTTCGAATCCTCTTGGGCGTACCACTTTTTATTCCGGATTAGCTCAGCGGTAGAGTAGGCGGCTGTTAACCGCTTGGTCGCTGGTTCGAATCCAGCATCCGGAGCCACTTACATTTTTTAATCCATAACTACAAAAATGTAAAAAGGTAAATAAGATGGCACCTCTAACATTTACTCAAGTTAAAAAGCTAAAATGCCTTAATGATAAAAAATTCAAAGCTTTTAGTATAGATAGTAATTGCAGTTTATATCTAGTGTGTTTTAACACTGGAACTAAGTTATACAAAAAGAGAATAAAAACGGGATATAAAACACTAGGTTGTTTTAATAAACTAAGTTTAGCTGAGGCTAGAGAGTTAGCAACAAACTATGAAAAACAAAGCAGTCTATCAAGACAAATGAAAATAAATGATTTGTTTAATGAGCTTTTAGATCTAAGATATCCAAATACAAAAGAAAATCAAAACAAAAGGCGCAAATATAAAAATAGGGTAAGTAAGTGGATACTAGATAAGATAAGGAAATAAGCTTATAAGTGAAGTAAATAAAGATGAGTTATTAAACGCATTAAATGGTGCAAATTTGGAAATTTCCAAAAGAGCATTGGCAATTTATAGAGATATGCTAAAAATCGCTAAAAACAAAGGTGCAATTAATGATATTAGCTTTATTTATGAGATATTAGAAGATGTGACCTTGCTTTTTCCAAAGCCACAAACCGGTCATAGAAAAATTATAACAAGTAAAATAAAATACTTTTTGTTAAAAAACAAAAGAGATAAGAATTATATAAAACAAGATAGAAAAAGCATAAATTTAATGAAAACTCTCTCATTTTTTCAACTATTTTTACTAAATTTAGAATGCATCTTGCAATACAAAATTAAGCTACAAATGGTTATAATTTGTATTTATGGTGTAAGTGGTTGTATTATACTTGATTTTTGAATGTATGTAAAGTATAAATTTAATATTTTGAAAGAAATTTTATAAAAATGAATGATTTTGAAAGCTACGAGATAAAGATAAATGAAGATAACCAATACTTCCACATAGTTGGAAAGGTTATAAAAAGTATAGTGTAAGATGATAGATACAACCAAAAAAAACTTTATTATATGGAATGATGGTAATAACAACACAAATATTCAAGTTTTGTTAGATGAAGCCAATGAAACTTTATGGCTAAGCCAAAAGCAAATAGCTGAAATTTTTGGCGTGAGTGTGCCGACTATAAACGAACATATAAAAAATATCCTAAATGACAATGAACTTGATAACTCAACTATTAGGAATTTTCTAATAGTTCAAAATGAGGGCAAAAGGGAAGTTAGAAGAGAGATAGCTCACTGTAACCTTGATATGATAATAGCAGTGGGGTATAGAGTAAATAGCTATAAAGCTACCAAATTCAGACAATGGGCTACTAAGACATTAAAAGAGTTTTTAATAAAAGGTTTTGTGCTTGATGATGAGAGACTAAAACAAAATAACAATATTTTCAATAAAAATTATTTTGATGAATTAATAGAACGTATAAGAGAAATAAGAGCAAGCCAAAGGCTCTTTTATGAAAAAATAAGGGCTTTATTTGCTTTAAGTGTGGATTATGATAAGACCTCACAAATCACAAGAGATTTTTACGCAACCGTGCAAAATAAACTGGAATTTGCCATCATAGGTAAGACTGCTGCTGAGATAATAAATGAGAGAGTAGATGGCAAAAAGCCAAATTTAGGACTTACAAACTGGAATAATAAAAACGGTGAGTATCCGTTAAAAAGTGATATTAAAACAGCTAAAAACTATTTAAGTCAAGATGAGCTAAAAAAACTTAATCTACTTACAAATATGTTGCTTGACTATGCTGAAAACTTAGCAAACAGAGGCATAGTGCTAAATATGAGCGATTGGGAGTTAAGGCTTGATGAGTTTTTGAAATTTAACAGTTATGAAGTTTTAAAAGGGCGTGGCAATATCTCTAGCAAACAAGCTTTTAAAAAAGCAGATATCGAATATGAGAAGTTTAAAGAGTTAAAGCAAAAAAATTATATAGATGAGGTTAAAAAGCTTAAAAAATAGAAAGTTATAAAAAGTATAGTGTAAGGGGTAGGGATGAAAAAAATATTAATGGCTTTGTTTTTACTTGGTTTTAGTAGTTCTGTATTAATGGCTGAGGTTAGCTTGTAGTAAGAAAAAATACTGCAAGCAGATGAAAAGTTGCAAAGAGGCAAAAGAGTATTTAAAAAAATATGGCTTTAAAAACCTAGATAGAGATGGAGATGGAATCCCTTGTGAGAATGTGTGTAAAAAATAAAAATTGAAAGGAGAAAAAAATGGATACTTTTTCAAATTTTTTAAAAGAGCAAAGAGAAAAAGAAAATAAAGAGCGAATAAAAAAAGTAATACTAAGCTATATAAATTCTTGTGGTAAAGACAGGCAAAGGCAAGATTTGTATGACTATCTTAATAAATATTATGACCTAAATTTAACAGCTTATGATTATAATGGAGGGAACGACTATGCTAAGGTTGCTTTGAATACTGAAAAGTGGGAGTATGACTATGTGGTTAATAAAGTTTCTAAAGAGTTAGAGAAAAAATATAGTTAAATTATGCAATAAAAACTATAGATAGTCAAGATTAAAAATATAAGGAATAAAATGGCAGAAGTAAAATTTAATGTTTATAAACTGGAATATGAGTTTGGTGACAGTCTTTTTGAGCCTTGTAATTTAAAAGAGTGTTTAGATAATCTTGATCTAAAAAAGCACCTTTATAAGATAAATGAACATAGAGGGTTTCTCGATAAAAAAGCTGAGAATATATTTTCATTTCAAAAATTTAGAAAAGACTTTAACCCTATAATTAAAAATGAGATAACTGGAAAAACAAGACAAATAGACCTAAAAGAAAATGAATCTCTTTTGGAAGAGAACTATTTGTATTGGGATTTTAAAAATGATATGGTGTTTTTCCAATATAATTATCACGGTTTTACACCTCTAAATTTTGAAAACTATATAAAATTATTTTTTTCAAATACTTTTAAAGATGATTTTTTTACACTAAAGGCTGTTATGACTAAAACAGGATATGAGGCTTTAGTTAATTCAAATTTAGTTAAATCATTTGAACTTAGAGTGGCTGAACCATCTATAAGTATGCTTAACGATTTAGGACTTGATTCTGAAGCCATAATAAAAATAGATGATGGCAATATAGGAAAGATAGATATAAAAATAACTGCTGGTAAAAATAAGTCATTGCTTAATATATTATCTTTTAAAAAACTTTTCCCAAATAAAAATAAATTTGATAAAATGAAAGTAAAAGTTTCTGATTCATATTTAAAGGGCGGTAATATAATAGATTTGTTAGAAGAAAAATACACAATAGTAAAGACCGTAAGAGAATATAAAAAACAAATAAATCCAAATGATATGATAATAACAGTTGAAAATGTTTATGAAGAACACATAAAAGAGGTTTTAAAGCTAGTATGATTTTAGACATAGTTAATGTTAATTTTATTTATGGCAACTTAGATAAATTATTTAATATAAATTTTATGATGCTTGCTTTTATAATAACAGCTATTACAATTTTGCAAACTCTACAAGGCGGAAGAGTAGAAGAGTTTAAAGCAACCGGCTTATTTGATGATGTTATAAGATACTATAACTCTTCTATAAAGTGGAACTTTATAAGTGGCAGTTTGATTTGTGTTTTTTGGTTTGTAAGGTGTGAATGTAAAATTTATCAAATCATAGTTTGCATTTTATCTTTTATCTTATTTTTTTATTCTATGCGTGTAACATATAAAGCTTATAGTTTTTTAATTTATTTTATCAAAAAACAAAAAAAATGATAACTTGGCTTCCGACAAAAAATATAAGCATAGAAAATCTTAAAGCCGACATAAACGCCAGATAGAAAACTTAATAGCCGCTTAAAGTAGCAGATACCAAGTGCCATAACAAAACTATTGCAAACGCCTATGGCTTTTATATTTGCAAACTATAACAAAACAAAGCTTAATGCAATTTGAATTTTTAATCTCTTAATTGTGTGCAATTTGGCTCTTTGTATTTTTGCTTTTTAGGTTCTTTTATCTTTAGCTTTTTATAATTGCTTTTTAAAAAGTAAATTAAATTTAAAATAGAAATCTTTAAACTTTATGATATAATCAAAATGTCTTTTTAGTTTATCCTTAAATTTAGTTATCTAAATTTATGAAACCCTTTTTTTATTTTTCAAAGAGTTAAAATTGAATTTTATAGGTGAATATTGCAGTGCAAAAGATTTGTGTTTTGCACTAAATCTAGACAACAGATTCTTAAGACTTGGAAACAAAGAACGTTATAATCTTGAGCTTGTAAAAGTTTCAGGCGTGATTTTTGTAAAGCTACCTGATTGGGTAAGGGAACTTTTAGAAGATGGGTATCAAGGCTTTGTTATAAGAGATAAAGATGACTTAAAAGAGCTTAGTATAAACAAAATTTATCAAATTGAAGCAGATGAAATGGATGGGTTAATAGATGAATAAGGTTTTAAATTTTAAAAAAAATGGATGAAAAAAATGAATAAAATAATCTCAAGAAAAGAGATTTTAAATAATGCTGATGAGTATATTAAAACTCAAAAGAAAATCTAAAAAATACACCTTATTTTATATATGAAAAAACAGCTTTTGTTTTAATAACTAAGCTTAGTTCTAAAATAGCGATTATTCCTTATTTTTGGTTGCCATCTGAAAATTTACGCTCAAAAAGTAAAAAAGACTATGTAAGCTACGAGCAGTGGATAAAAGATGGCTTTATCCGTTTAACTCCTGGAAATGTAATTGATTATGCGTATATACAAAGAGATATTTTAGAAATTTGTAGAAAATTAAGCGTTGAAGCTGTTGCATTTGATAGGTGAAATGCAGCAAGTATAGTTACAAATTTAGGTGATGAGGGCTTAAATATGCTAAGTTTTGGTCAAGGCTTTGGCTCTATGTCAGCCCCTAGCAAAGAACTTTATACTAAGATTATGAAAGGAGAGTTAGAGCATTTTAATAACCCTGTGATGAGGTGGATGGCTACAAATGCAGTTATTAAAACAGACCCTGCAGGAAACATTAAGCTGGATAAAAAAAGCAGAGATAAGATAGATGGGTTAATCGCTTTAATTATGGCTTATGGCATTAGAAAAAACATACAAACACCAATAAATTCGTATGAAAGTAGGGGAATAAGGGTTTTGTAAAATAGTTAAAATGTTTAATAAATGATTTATAAAATATAGTATAATTAAAACTATCAAATTTAAAAAAGAGTAACATAATGGATAAAAAAGAGTTTATACCAAAAGAATTACCACTTGATATAGAATTAAATGCTGAAAATCACCAACTTTTAATTAGTGCTTCAAGAGAGCTTGGAAAATTAAATGGTTTTATAAATACAATACCAAATCAAAATATTTTGATAAACTCTCTTGTCTTACAAGAGGCAAAAGACTCTAGTGCTGTAGAAAATATCATCACTACACATGATGAACTTTTTTTAGCTCAAATGGATGAAAACTCAATCACGCAAAGTGCAAAAGAGGTTATTGGATATGAAGCTGCTTTAAAAAAGGGCTTTGATCTTATGAAAAAAGATAATCTTATATTAAATAAACATATATTGGCAATCCAAAGACGTATGCAAAATAATAATGCAGGATTTAGAACACAAAGTGGAACTGTCTTAAAAAATCCAGCAACTGGAGAGGTTAAACATATTCCACCTCAAAATTTATATGATATACAAAGATTAATGTCTAATTTGGAAAAATATATAAATGAGGATTTAGATGATTTTGATCCACTTATAAGACTTGCTATTATTCACTATCAGTTTGAAACAATTCATCCATTTTTTGATGCAAATGGAAGAACTGGGCGTATTATTAATGTTTTATATCTTACATATAAGGGGCTTTTAGATCTACCGATTTTATATTTAAGTGCATATATCATACAAAATAAAACGCAATATTATAGACTTTTAGAAAATGTCAGTAAAAATAATAGCTGGAATGAGTGGATAAGCTATATTTTAACAGCAGTCCAAAAAACATCTATCGCAACTATAAAAATTATATCTCAAATAAACGAAGCAATGCAAACTTTTTCAGTCAAACTCCAAGCCACTAACAGTAAAATTTACAGTAAAGATTTTGTAGAGCTTTTATTTTCTTATCCATATACAAAAATAGAATTTATCTCTCAAAGGCTTGGCATTACTCGTCAAACAGCATCAAAATATCTTAAAATTTGTGAAGAAATTGGCTTATTGGAATGCTTAAAATTGGGAAATACAAATTTTTATATAAATATTAGTCTTTTTAATATATTAAAAAAAGGTATAGAGTGTTAAAATTTATAGATTTTTTTAACATAGCTTAGTTTGTTTGTTAAAATTTATAGATTTTTTTAACATAGCTTAGCTTGTTTGTTAAAATTTGCAACTATTATAATGTTTTAGGCTATATAATGATATGTAAAATCCAGGTAGGATTTCTCCTACCCTTAGCGAAACTTAATCATTTTTTAAAAATGTCTTATTTCGGAACAGTGTAGGTATTATACAAAATTATTTTTTAAAATTTCGCTTATTAATAGTGATTTTTCAAATTTTATTTAGAAATTTTCTAAATTTTACTTGAACTTTTGAAAATATTTTATTATTCTAAGACAAAATAGATATCTTTGTTTTATAATTTTATTTCTTTTATAATAGCTATAATTTCTAATGAGCCTATTTTGAAATAGCTTATGTAAATCATCAAAACAATGAAATTGCATTGTTTTGCTTTTGCATATTTTTATTGTATATAAAAAGTGCAACTATAAAATCATTTATTGTTCTGTTTTTCATTTGATTTTTTATATAATTTCTAGTTTTGTTTTTAAATATTTTTAATCTGTATATTTCATTGATAACGTCATTTTGAGGATTGTTTATATTATCTTTTAAATTTGCTAACATAGAATTATTATGAGCTGTTGAATTTCTTATAAATTTTATATTATGAAGACCGTTTTATTTTATCAAATTCCTTATTTGGGTATCTTTCATAGAAAAAACAAACAAATGCTATAAGACTTCCAAATTGGATAATTTCTATAAAATTCCATATTGCCAAATCTTTTCCATATTTTTTTAGTTCAATAACGACTACTTGAAATATAAAATATTATTAAATTACTTTTTGCTGTATAGCTTTTGACAAAGATTTTATGTATGTATATTCTCAAATAAATAATAAAAAATATCTTGATAAAATTTTTATGTTAAAAGATCAATAGATTGATGAAAATCTAATTATAAAATACTCTAAATTACTAAAAATTATACATTTTAATCATAAATTTCAAAATTTATCAATTTTTTAAAAAATTGCTCCGATTTATATAATTAAAAAGTAGGAACTGACATTTTACAAACCCTAAAAGAAAAATCTAAAAATATAAAAACTACTCTTAAAGTTAGGTGTTTTTCATATATTTTATCTCCGTTTTTTTTTTTTTTTTTTTTTGTTACAAAAGGATATTTTTATGGTACAATTAGCGAATTATAATTTATTAATGAAAGGATAAGCTATGAATAAAGCTTACAGACAAGTCTATAAAGATGGTATAGGCTGGGTAGCTATCGCTGAAAATGCTTCATGTGTGAGCTCGAGTAAGGGAAGTGGCACAGTATCAGCAAAAACTAAAGTTGAGGTTTTAAAAAACTTTTTTGATTTAAGAAATTCAGTTGTTTTAAATAATGGCTTTTTATTAAAAGGATTATTTGCAGCAACTTTATTTTGCGGAGTGTTTGTGGGTGGTCTAAAAGCTGAGACGTCACAAAATATCCAAGATAAAGCTGTTTCAGCTGGCGGAACTGCTGTTTATGTAGATGATGGTGGTAAAAGATTTATCCAAAATAAACAAGGTGGCTATATAGACACTGAAGGTAAAGGTCTAATAAAGATAAGGGGTCAATGGTATAGAGTTGATAGTTATGATGAAAAGGGTGTTATGACTCTATCAGATGGGAAAAAATATGTAATTCCAACTGGTACTTTAAATGCTATCCTACATGATGATGCTTATAATCCATCTATGGTTAAAAATTTAGCTACAAAAGCAAAAGTTCCATTTTTTTACAATATAGAAGATACTATAAGTCCTTCTGATAGTAATAAGTTAGTTAGATATGATGAAAATGACAAAAAATGGTATGTGTATAATACAAATGGAGAAAGGCTATATTTAACAAAAAGAAAAGATACTGGTAAGTTTGGCTTACATAAATTTTCTGAGTTAGAAAAAAATTCAGATGGCATACCTATACAGGATGAAAAAGGCTACTATATGCTGAAAACACCTGTAAGCAGTTCTTATGCTGCAGGTGAAGTAGAGAGATCAATTGAGCTAGACGAATTAAGTCAAGATTTACACAAGCTTGATGAGACTCCAGATTTTAATAAAAACAAACCAACGCGACTTGGTTTAGTTGGTCTTGATGGTATAAACACAACTCCACAAAAATACACACAAGATGATAAAACAAATGGCAAAATACCGGATGGTAGAGAGGTCGGAGATAATAAAGACGGAAATATCCGTTTAGGCAACGTCGCCAAAGCGGAGCTTGATGATGAAGCTGTAAATTTAGGACAACTAAACGAAAAATTACAAAATGTAAAAGCAAAAAATGTCCCTTATGTAAGCATAAACTCATCTAAAACAGGCGCTGGCTCAAACTATAATTCTGACGGCGCCACAGGCGAAGACGCTATAGCTATCGGACCAAATGCAGGAGCCAGCGCTGAAAACTCAGTAGCTATTGGAGTTGATGCGAAAGCAACCGAAAAGCAAGCAACATCATTAGGACATAACGCTGAAGCTACGAAGCTTGGTTCAACCGCTATCGGTCATGGTGCAAAAGCAACAGGAGAAGATTCGTATGCTTTGGGATCTCAGTCAGAAGCAAATGAAGATCTAGCAATTGCTATCGGATTTGAAGCAAAGGCAAATGCAATAGATTCTTTTGCGTTAGGTTCCGGAGCCAATACAAATATAGAAGGCTCTGTAGCTTTGGGTTCAGACTCTGTAGCCGATACTGACAAAGGAGTTGTAGGCTTTGATTTTGGAACAAATGCACAAAGCACAGAGACAAGCTCTACTTGGAAAAGCACAAGAGGAGCAGTATCTGTAGGAAATAAAGATTTAGATATAACTCGCCAAATAACAGGTGTCGCGGCAGGATATGCTGACACCGACGCAGTAAATGTCGCTCAACTAAAAAGTGGTATTAAAAATGTTGTTAAGTATGACAGTGACGCCAATGACAAGATAACTCTTGGCGGACTTGATAATAGTGCAAATCCGAAAGTGACTGGTGGTGTTACCATCACAAATTTAAAAGCTGGCACTGTTAGTAAAGATAGCACAGATGCGATAAATGGTTCTCAGTTATATACAACAAATGAGAACATTACAAAAAATACAAACAGAATAACTAAAAATGAAGGCGATATAACAACTATCAATCAAAAATTAGTTGACTTTAATAAAGATAGTTTATTTAAAGTTTCAAATAATGGAAATAACGCACAAAATATAGGCCTAAATGGTGAAATCAAATTTAACGCAGGTGAAAATATAGAATTAACCGTCTCAAATGATTCAAAAGGTGCAAATGTTGAGTATAAACTAATGAAAGATTTAACAGGCGTTACTTCTATTGCAACCAATAGTCAAACATACAAATTCGGATTTCAAGATCCTGATGAAGATGCTGAAAGCGTTATTAGAAATAAAGATCTTAAAAATAAAGGCTATGTAACTTCAACTGATTTATCTAAAAAAGCCGATTTGGATGCAGAAAATTTAAGCAATAAAACCGGCAAAGTAGTAAACAATAAGGAAGAAACATATGTTGATGTATGGAAAACAGCTCTTGGCATTAAAGATTTAAATACAAAACAACTATTTACAGCTAAAGCAGATGAATCAACAGAAGGCGCAAAAATTGGTGCTAATGG
>QWCH01001924.1_pt1 | contig 28531 bp, 47 predicted proteins | sample 1972671 | NCBI WGS metagenome assembly QWCH01 (sample SAMN09866713, study PRJNA288562) | Human gut metagenome isolate term3_stool, whole genome shotgun sequencing... | isolation source: gut | host: Homo sapiens | place: USA: California
TTTGCAAAGATTGCAATAACAATTACTGCAAGAATCCAAAACCATACCTTTTTGTAGAACGGCTTTTTCTCCTTCATTGTGTATTGTTTGCCGTCGTCACCTTTAACTGTTTTCTTCATAAATTCCTCCTAGATTTTTATTTATATTTAAGTACTCCGATTTTTATTTAAGAGTACTTATTTGTTCATGTGTAAAGTTGCCACAAGTTTGCCAAGTATTTTTATGTCATTTTCTTCTGTGTAAATTTGTGGAAGATAATTAGAGTTTGCAGGTTGTAATATGATGCTATCATTTGTTTTGTAAAATCTTTTAAGTGTTGCTTCTTCTCCAATTTGGATTGCTCCAATTTCTCCAACTTCGAGTGTTGGTTGTTGTCGGATAAACACGATATCGTTATTATTAATTCCTGCATCAATCATGCTATCACCTTGAATACGCAAACAGAAATCACAATGTATGCTTGTATCAATATCGAAATAGCGTTCTATGTTTTGTTCGGCAAGAATAGGTGTTCCTGCTGCGATGGTACCAATCAATGGAATTGATGTTTTATGACTCATTTGTCTTAGTGTGTATTTTAATAATGGTTTCATATCTTCTCTTATTTTAATACCAGGGGGCTCAATTAGATCTGATTTGTCGATGTTGAAATAATTTGCAAGAATTTCGATATTGTCGATTCTTGGATATTTTTTAGCGTTTATCCAATCACTTAATGTAGTATACGCGATATTTAAATGTTTAGACAATTCATTTCTGTCTACGTCATTTTCGCTCATATATCTTTTTAAGTTTTTGGCGAATATTTCTTTATTTCCTAAGCTATTATCAAATTTCATTTTATTCCCTCCTCTTTATATTTACATTATAACACTATAAGCGTAAAAAAACAATATAAAATAATAAAAAAACTTTCTAAAATGCTTGACAAAACGCTTAAAGCGTAATATAATAAAATCATCAAGTACAGGAGGTGAGAAAAATTGATAAAAGAGATATTGAAATAAGACGTCTCAAAAGAGAGTTGAAGAAAGCCGAAGAGGATAAGAAAATAAAAAAAGTAGGTTTGATTATGCAACTGGTAACCGCCATAACTAGCATAATAAGCCTACTTAAAGAACTAGGGGTTATATAACCCCTGGCCTCTACGGTGATATCTATTTTATCATATTTTTAAATATATGAAAAGATACGTAAAAGATTTTGGATTGTCGGTTGTAACTTGTTTGATGGTTTTACTGGCTGTAGTGACACACGAAGATGTGTTCAGTGTTATTGGCATTGTGTGCGCGATTTTGAGTATTGCACAGGTAGCTAGTAGATGGGAATAAGAAAAAAAGAAGTCTGATGAAAATATAATCAAATTGGCATTATATTTTTTGAAGTAGGGGGTATGGGATGAAAAATAAAAAATCAGATTCAGAAGATAAAAGTAATTATTTAAAAGATGATATTAAGGAAATTATCATTGAAACTGAAGAAAATAACCCTAGAACCATTGCTATTATAAGTGATGTGCTTAAGCCTAGTAAAGGTTATAGGGTTAGAGTCAAGTTTAAATACGATTAATGTTCATTATCTCTTGGCGGATGTGGATCATTGCCGAAGCTGTCTTTTGAACGAATTTGACCGTGGCGGTTATGCGTGATTAATTCAGATTTTTGATGCTTAGCTATTTGTCTAGCAAAATTTTCAGCTTCTTTTTGTGTATTGAAAATTTTTGTGGCTTTGCTATTACCGGCGCCTTTTACTTGCCATTTACCGCCTTTAGGGGTAACGTGTTGATTTTTTCCAGCCATAAATTCACCTCCTTTACTTATTGTTATACCATATGCAGTGGTAAACACACATAAAAAGGAGATAGATACACAATATGTTGAATTTATTAATTAGATTAAGAAAAGAAAATGGATTGAGTCAATCCGATTTGGGAAAACTTATTGGAAAGAATCAAAGAACGATTAGTAAATATGAGTTAGAAGATGGCGAACTTCCAGTTAGTGTAGCAAAAAGGATCGCGGAAGTGTTTGATGTTGATTGGTGGAATTTATATGAATAGAAAGGGGTGAGGGTATGGAAAATGGTTTTAAAATTACATTGAAAGCGGCAAGAGTTAATAAAGGATTTAGTCAAATAGAAGCGTCTAACGCATTGGGAGTTTCGGTCGTAACTTTAAGAAGTTGGGAAAAAGGAACGACGTTTCCTAATGTTGAACAAATTAAAAAAATAGAAGATGTCTATTCAGTTGAATATAAGGATATTATTTTTTTACACTAAAAATACGCTCTAAGCGTAAACAAGAAAGGAGAATAAATGCAAGAATTACAAATTTTTAAGAATAGTGAATTTGGAGAAGTGAGAACAAAAATGATTAGCAATGAACCTTACTTCATGCTAAGTGACGTATGTAGAGTTTTAGAAATAAAAAATTCTAGAGATAGCAAAAATAGACTTAATGAAAAGGGTGTAGCTACTACCGACATCCTTACAAATGGTGGAATACAAAAGGCAGATTTTATTAACGAGTCTAACCTATACAAGTTAGTATTCCAAAGTAGAAAGCCACAAGCAGAGAAATTCAGTGACTGGGTTACATCAGAAGTACTTCCATCAATTCGCAAATACGGAGCATACATGACTACTGAAGTCATTGAAAAGACTTTAATGGATCCTGATTACTTGATACAACTTGCTACTAATCTAAAAGAAGAAAAGGCGAAGAGAGCGTTGGCTGAGGCACAGATTGAAAAAGACAAACCGAAGGTGTTATTTGCTGATAGTTGTGAAGTGGCTGAAAATTCAATTCTAATTGGTGAATTTGCTAAAAGATTAAAGCAAAACGGATATGACATTGGACAAAATAAGCTATTTGAATGGCTAAGACAACATGATTATCTATGTAAATGTGGAGAACGCAAGAATCTACCAACTCAATATTCTATGGAGCTTGGATTATTTGAGGTCAAAACAAGAATAATGAGTAACCCAAACGGAAGTGTTAGAACAACATCAACAACTAAAATTACAGGTAAAGGTCAAATATACTTTACTAACAAGTTCTTAGGAGCGTAGATATGGACACACTAAAAACATACACAATAAAAGACGCAAGTAAACTTTTAGGCATAAGCGAGCAAGGTTTAAGACTTGCACTACAGCAAAAGCTATTCAGTGAATTTGGGGTAGCAGTAAAACACAAGGATGAGTATTCGTACTACATCAACAGAAAAAGACTACAAAAGTATTTGGAGGGAAATTAATGGAAAAGAAATTAGATAGCTACGACAAAGCTTGGGTAGGCATTGAAAGGCCTAGTTTCAAAGATTTAAAAAGAAAAAGCAGAAAAATAAAAATCAAGAAGAAAAAAGATGATTCTGAAAAATTAGAAGATATGAAAATTATTTTTGATATGTCAATGAGAATTTTAGGGTTCTTCATTTTATTAAATTTATTAGTAATTACGAGTAGGTTTTTGTAAATGGAAAATAAAAATAGATATATGATAAATAACGAAAATGCAATGAGGGTAATTCTTGATATAGCTAAAAAGAATAATTGTAAGGTTGAGGACGGTTTTTATTTATGTAATACGTTGAAATATCTAATCAGATATAACGATAAAAATGGTATTGATGACCTATTAAAAGCAAAAGACTACTTGGAAATGCTTATATGTTATTTAAGCAACGCAGACGAGGAATAATGGGCAGAAAAAGTAAATATTCAGAAATACAAATGCAGTTTCTGCTGGATCACTTAAATATGAAAAATGTAGAATTAAAAGCTTTGTTTGAAGAAAAATTCGAAGCAGAAATAGATAGACACTATATAGCGAATTTAAGGATTAGAACAAAAGCGAAGGAAGAAAAATATAAAAAAAGATTTAATTTAAAAATTGGTGATAGCTATGTAAATAAGAATAGCAAGATATCAGAAGAATTATCAGAAGACGTAAAAGAAAATGCGAATTTGTTTAGAGAAATGGCGAAAAAAGGGGTGAGAAAATGAGTTTATATGGAGATTGGTGTCCGTACTGCGAAGAAGATTTAGATGCAGAGGATTTATTTGAAGTTTGTGATTGTAGTGGAAATGAAACGGATGTATTATTTCAATGTCCACATTGCCATAAAGTGTTTAGGGCAAGTTTAGAAAGTGTTTTGTCTTTAAGTATTCAAAGCGAAGAAGATTACTTGCAGTATTTAAAGTATCGAGAAAAACAGCTTATAGACAGAATAAAACTTTGTGTTGATAAAGAATATACAAATTTTTATGAAGAAGTGTTAGCAACTATACAAAAAGATATTGAAAAAAGCAGAAAATATGTAGAAAAAAATGAAAGGGACGAGTGGGAAGAAGATGAAATTTAGAGCAACAATTGATTTTGATATAGCAGATGACTATATGAAAGATGTGTACAAAGATTCTATGGAGTGCTTATCAGATGAGTTTGAAAACTTTTTTAAGCATATTGTGATAACAAATTTTGGTAAGTTTTTCGATGAAAAAATAGCAACTGAATTCGGGATAGAAAATGAATGTAAATGTTATTACAGAGGAACTGATATAAAAGAATTATAGACGGGAAAAACGACTGTGTCCCACTACAAACACAGCCGTTATGAAAAAAATCTTATTCAATGTGATTATATCACGAAAGGACAAAATATGAAAATAAAATTAATTGAATTGAAAATAGAAAACTTTAAGGGAATTAAAAATTTGGTGGTTGATTTCGCGAAGACAACGCATATAAGCGGAAAGAATGGAACGGGGAAAACAACGGTATTTGATGCGTACAGTTGGTTATTATGGGACAAGGATAGTAGTAATCGAAAAGACTTCAACATCAAGCCTATAAACGAAAATGGAGACGTTATTCATAATATCGAGTGTAAGGTTACTGGAATTGTAGAGGCAGACGGACAACGAATTGAGCTTATGAAAGTGTATAAAGAAATCTGGAGCAAGAAAAGAGGCAGCACACAAGAGACATTTACAGGAAACACGACTGATTATTATATAAATTCTGTACCGATTAAAAAATCAGATTACAACGCAAGAGTGGGCAGTTTGATTGATGAAAAGTCATTTAACTTGTTATCAAATCCAATTTATTTCAACGCAATTTTAGATAAAAAAGAGCGTAGAACAATGCTTTTATCATTGATTGATGATGTTGACAAAGATGAGATTTTAAAAGCAAACAAGGACTTAAAAGAGCTTGATTTGGATAACTACACGATAGATGAATTAAAAGCGATGGCAAAATCAAGTATGAAAAAGATTAACGACGATCTGGAAGATATTCCAGTAAGAATTGATGAGCTGATAAAAAGCAAGTCAGACATAGATTTTGAATCGCTTGAAGTAATTAAAAAAGAAACAGAAGAAAAAATCAAAGAAATAGACGATACACTATCAAATTCAAATGATAGCGTTGATATTATCACGAAAAAGAACACAGAAATACAAGAACACATCGACAAAATGCGTGACATAAAGGCAGAAGTTGATAATTTCAATAATCAAGAAGTATCAAAAATAAATGCAGAATACGAAAAGAAGAGACAAGCTTTCTATGACACAAAAGAGAGATTGGAAAAAGAAATTGAAAACAGCGAAAAAGACAAGAAATTCAAAGAACAAAACATAGCTATATATCAACAGTCAATCGACAAAAACAATGAAAACTTGAACGCATCAAGAAATAGATGGGTTGAAGAAAATAGCAAGGAATTTAATGAATCGCTTAATTGTCCAGTTTGCGGAAAAGAATTTGATGAGGATAAGAAAAGTGAAATTATAGCTAATTTCAATAAAAATAAGTCTGAAAAGTTAGCAGAAATCGAAAACCAAGCTAATAGCATAAAGATAAATATTAACAGTGCAGAAGATAGCATTAAAGAGATAAAAAAAGAAGTTGACAAGATTAACGCTGAAATATTAAGTACTAAGCAACAAATAGATTTGTTAGGGGAGTTTGAAGAGACTAGAAAAGAGCCTGAAATTAAGCAACTTCCTGATGAGTACAAGGAACATGAAAAAGCAATTGAGAAGATAAAAGAAGAATTGAAATCTATTGCAAGTGTTGATAATTCAAGACTAAAAGATTTGAAAGAAAGCTACAAAAGAGACCTTGAACAGATGATACAAAAACTTGCGAAAAAGGATCTCAATGCAGAAATCGACAAAAAGGTTAAGCTGTACGAAAAAGAAGAAAAAGACTTAGCAAAAGAGTACGAAAACAATCAAAGAATTGTGTATCTGACAGAAGAATATATCAAGATTTACACAGATTTAGTACAAGACAAAATCAATGAAATGTTTAAAGATGTTAAGTTCAAATTATTTGATACGCAAGTAAATGGCGGAATTGTTGAAACGTGCGAAGCAACAGTAAACGGCGTGCCTTATTCAGACGTAAATAACGCAGGAAAAATCAATGCAGGACTAGATATCATAAACACGATATCAAAGAAATTAGATGCAAGTGTTCCAATCTTTGTAGATAATGCAGAAAGTGTAAACAAAATAATAGATACAGACGGACAAATCGTGAAGTTGTTTGTATCGGATGATAAAGAATTAGTTGTAAAAGGAGAATAAAAAAATGAGTAACGAATTAGCAAAACAAGAAAAGACAATCGTAGATAGCGTACAAAAGAGAATAGCAGAAATGCAAAATAGTGGGAGCATTGAACTTCCAAACAACTACAGCGTAGGTAATGCGTTAAAGAGTGCGTATTTGATTTTACAAGAGACACAAACTAGTGGCAAAAAGCCAGTGCTACAAGCTTGTACTCAAGAAAGTATTGCAAATAGTTTACTTGATATGGCGACACAAGGACTTAATCCAAGCAAGGATCAATGTTATTTTATAGCTTACGGAAACAAATTGACGATGGAAAGGGGCTATTTAGGGACTATAGCTTTAACTAAGAGAATTAAAGGCGTAAAAGATGTTAAAGGATATGCGGTCTACAAAGATGACAAGTTTGAGTTGGGATTTGACATTCTCACTGGAAAACAAAAAATATTGGAGTTTTGTCCAGGACTTAATCGCGATCCTAAAAATCTAGTCGGAGCGTTTGCATTGATACTTGGAGATAATGAGATTTTGCACACTGAATATATGGATATTAATCAGATTCATAAAGCTTGGGAACAAGGAAGTATGAAAGGAAATAGCGGAGCACATAAAAACTTCCCTGACCAAATGGCTATAAAAACCGTTATTAATCGTGCTTGTAAATATTACGTATCTACGAGTGATGATAGCGATAAGATTGCAGAATTTATGAGCAAATCAGTTGAAGATACAGATAGAGAATTAGAAGAAGATAAGAAAGAATTTGCAAACAAGGAAGTAGTTGAAATAGAAGATGTTCCTGAAGATATCGACGAAGAAACAGGAGAAATAATCGAAGCTGAGATTGAAGAAACAAACAATAATCAAGCACCATTTTAGGAGCGTGAAATGATTGATGTTAAAACCATTGGGTCAGGTAGTAGTGGAAACTGCTACCTGGTCAATATAAATAATACAAAGATATTACTTGAATGTGGACTAACTTTTAAGAAGATACAAAAGGATTTGGGTTACAGGGTGTCTGAACTAGATGCTTGTTTGGTGACACACGAGCATATGGATCACGCCAAGGCTGTAAAAGATTTGATGAAGGCAGGGATTAATTGTTACATGACTAATGGAACGGCTGAGGCTTTGGGAGTTAAAGGGCATAGGTTGTGTTTATTAGAAAAACACGAAGAAAAGCATAAGTACAAACTTAGAGGGTTTAATAATTTGTCTATATTGCCTTTCAAATCGATACATGATGTAGCTGAACCAGTAAATTTTTATATAAGGGATAGGTACACAAATGAAAGCGTGTTATTTGCGACTGATACGGCTTATTTGACCGTTAAAATACCTGAGGATATAAATGTACTAATGATTGAGTGTAACTACGTTAAAAGGCTGATAGATGAGCGTGTAGACGAAAGTGAAATCAATGTTAGTTTAAGAAATCGTATAGTTAAAAATCATATGAGTTTGGAAACTGTTCTGGAAGCGCTAGATAGTGTCAGAATGAGCAAATTAAAGAAAGTGTATATATTACACCTTAGTGATGGTAATAGCGATGAGAAATTGATAAGAGATAGTATAGAAAAGAAACTAGGGGTACCAGTAGAGGTATGTTAGGAGGAGCAGATGAACAGTGTAAGTTTGATGGGTAGATTAACAAGAGACCCAGAATTGAGATATACGGCGAATACACAAATGGCAAATGCGAGGTTTGTGGTAGCGGTAAATAGAAAGCTAAGTAAAGAGAAAAGACAAGAGGCAGAAAACAACGGATATCCGACGGCTGATTTTATCGGTTGTATCGCGTTCGGGAAAACGGCAGAGAATATAGGTAATTATTTCCACAAAGGAAATAGAATTGCGATTACAGGTCATATTCAAACAGGCTCTTACGAAAACCAACAAGGGCAAAGAATTTATACAACTGATGTTGTTGTTGATAGTTTTGATTTTGTTGAGTCAAATAGCAGTAGTAGCATAGATACTAATCAAGGATATAGCAATCCAGCTGATTTGGGTATGAGCGGTCAAGAATCATTTGATAGTAATTTGCCGTTTTAGGTGATGTAAATGGCTTATGGTTGGATTAGTATTCATAGGAAGATACAAGACAACATAATATGGAATGACAAACCTTTTAATCGCGGAGCTGCTTGGATTGATTTAATAATGTTGGCTAATCATGAGAACAAGAAAATCATTTTTAATGGAAGCATGGTTGAAATAAAAAGGGGCGAAAAAATAACGTCCCTTAGAAAACTATCTGAACGCTGGGGTTGGAGTAGAGGAAAAACAAAAAAGTTTTTAAATTTGTTAAAAGACGAGAACATGATTGAGTTTAAAACTGACCACCAAAAAACAACGTATAAAATTGTAAATTACAACGTTTATCAGAATGAAGATTTAGATAAAAGAGCCACTGAAAAGCCACTGAATGACCAGCAAAAAGCCACAGAAAAGCCACTGAATGACACAAACAATAATGTTAATAATGTTAATAATGTTAATAATAATAACAACGGTGTTGGTCAATCAGAATTGAATTTGGATAATCCAAAGTTGGCTGAGCTAATAAAACTGTATCAAGATTGTGGGTTTGGTTTGATTAGTCCGTATTCGGCTAAGGTGCTAAGTGATTATATGGATATGTATAGTTTTCCGTGGGTAAAAGAAGCGATACAGATTGCAGAACAAAATAATATAAGGACTTTGGCATATGTCAATGGGATTTTGAAGAAAAAGAAAGCAGGAACGAATAAGCCTAGAAATACTTTCAAGAAAAAAGAGACGTATTATAGACCAAAGCAGGACGATGAATTGTCTGAGGAATCAAGAAACTTAAACAACAGAGTTCTAAATAGTTTTATTGAGAAAATGAAAAAGGAAGATGCAAAAAATGGCGAGACGAAACAAGTATAATGCGAAAAAAATAACAATAGACGGACATAATTTTCCTAGTAAGAGAGAAGCGGAAAGATATTGTGAATTGAAATTGTTTTTAAAAGCAGGATTAATTAGGAATCTAGTGTTGCAGCCTAGATTTCTGTTACAAGATGAATCCTTTGATAAAAACGAGGTAAAACATAAAAAGATTGAGTATGTGGCAGATTTTATGTATATTGACAAATGCGGAAAAACCATTGTAGAAGATGTTAAAGGTGTTTTAACTGATGTATATAAAATCAAGAAAAAGATGTTTTTAAAGATATATGATGATCAGTACGAATTTAGGGAGATAAGATGAAAGGTTGGCAAGATTACGAAATAAGAATATGTAAGTCGCAGATTAGAAATCACAGTGGGGAGAGTTTTACGAAGGTCTGCGAGTTTATTAGCAATGTTTTGAACAGGGATAAGTCTGCGGTTAGTAGATTTTTGAAAATGAATGATGAGCTTGTAGCGTTTAGAAGGCTGTATGATGTATTAACTTGGAATGAGAAACTTGAAAAGAGGTTAATGGAAGAAGCGGACACTGAAGTTGAAGAAGAGCTTGCATCAGGTGGAATTAAGAAAAAGGGTAACTTAAAGATTAACTATGATAAACAACTCAAAAAGACGTATAACAAAAGTAATATAAGTGATAAATTTGAGATTGGTAAGCGTTATTACGTATCGAATCGTTGTGGAGAAAGAAATAACAGTACTTACAGGATAGATGGCAATGCTACACTAATTAAAAAGACTGATAGAATGGCGGTATTTGATTTTAAAAAATACAAATCAACATTTTTATGGAATTGTTATGGGATTGACTGGAAAGCTGAGGGATTGAAGTGAAAAAATACATTTATGGAATGAGATTAAGAGGTTGCAGTATTGGAACACAACCAGACGGATTTGAAATCATACAAAACACGGTTGAGGATAAGTATTATGATCTATTAGCTTATGACAGAGTATTGACTGATGAAGAACTTAAAGAGTATGAACTAGACTATATTGGAGTTGTAGAAATGAAAGAGCGCTTTCTATGGACTTGTTACGGAATTAATTGGAAATTCAGAGGCGTTAAATGATAAAAACTAAAGAATTTATAGAAAAAGTTAAGAAATTAGGATTTACCATAGAATATTTCAAAAATCCGTTTTCTAACATCAAATCAAATTGTGCTTATGATTTAATTACTATATCCGTTAATAATCAAGTTCTAGTTAAGGTGTGGACGAATTGTCAATACGCAATCAGCACTATATCAGATGGACACTCAAATTATTTATATGGATATGATGTTGATGAGTTATATAAATTATGCTTTGAATACGCATGTACACCAGTTGAGGATAGGGAAGATGAAAAGGAATTTTATCTAAAACATAAGTGGATAAAAGGATGTGCAATAATGTATCTTTATCGTAATGAACTAAATGGATACTGTTATTTAGGTGAAAATAAATGTAGACCTCACAAACAACGAAGGTTTACTCTTGAAGAAATAAAAGAACTAAAAGAAAAGTTTAATACAGACTTAAGTGATTTTGAGTTAGTAGAGGTGGAAGATGACTATTAAAGAGGTTAAAAAACTACTTTTAGCTTGTGAGGTTAATTTTGAGGAATTAGAACAGAATATTTTTAGAAATCAATCAGACGCTAAAGAAGACGATAACGCAGATATAAATGCTATGTTTATAAATAGAATTAGAAAAAATATAAACTCAAGATTATACAAGATTGAGAATAGGAGATACAGATGAGTAATAATTTAAAAATCAAATCGGCATTTGTGGGTTTTTGGCTCATAGGATATATGTTAGGAGTGGATAAATTGACTTTGATTTTTTCTGTTGTTTTAGTTAATTTTATTCATAATATTTTTGATGAAGAAGAGAGGAGAAAGAAATGAATAATATGAACGATATAGAAAGAAAATTTTATAATATTTTAAGTTTAATCGTTGAAGACGCTGATAGAAGAAAAGAGAAAGTAATTGCTATTGATAGTAAAACTTTTAAAGAAGTAAAAGGAAAAGAAGTAAAAATTAAGATAAGTATAGAATCTTTGGAATCAATGAAAAAAGATGTTGAATTTTTAAAATTAAATAAGGAGAAAAAATAATGAATTTTGAAGAATTAAGAGAAAATGTAGAACAATGGGCTGAAGACAAGGATTTATTACACAGCGAAAACGCTGATAAACAATTTATGAAATTTATCGAGGAAGTATTTGAATTTAAAACTGAATTTGACAATTGTGTCTTTTTTAGAAAGATGTGCGGTTTTGCCGAAGACGAAGAATTAATGTATCTGGAAAATAAAAGCCTTGCTGTTAATAGCAAACTTGAAATGGGAGATATTTTTGTAACACTAATTGTGTTATGCAAACAACTCGGTATTGATTGTGTAGAGTGTTTGGAAATGGCTTATGAGAAGATTTCAAAGAGAAAAGGAAAGACTGTTAATGGATTATTCATAAAAGAGGAAGACTTATAACCGATGACTAAAAAAGAATTGCAAAGAATCTATTTATTAGATTTAAGGATTAGTGCGGATATAAAAGAGTTGGAGAAGTTGAACTCTCTTAAATATTCGATTAGATCACCTTCCGCTTTTGGAGAAAAGGTGCAATCAAGTGTAAGAAATGACAATGATTTGATTGAGAAAATTGTGGATTTGGAAAGTAAAATCAATAGTAATATTAGTGAGCTAATCAATCTGAGAGAGGATTATAAGAAAAAGATTAGCAGTGTGGATGGAGAGTTTGGGATTCTATTGAATTTGAGATACATTCAATGTTTGAAGTGGCACGAGATTGCGAAGATTATGCATCGAAGTGTTGAGATGATATACAAAATGCATGGAAAGGCATTAAATATCATTAAGGATATGTAAATTGGACAGTAAATTACAGTAAATTACAGTATGAAGTATGATATAGTGATATTGAAAAGAATTGAGCAAAAATAATTTTTTGTTTAGTTTCATATTCACTCCGATTTAAATTTTATATATAAGAAAGCCGATACCAGCGTATCGACTTTTTTATTGGAGTTAATACTAATTTGATTTGGGATTATCCAGTTATGGATAGTCCTTTTTATTTGGAAAGCGAGGTGATGTACTTTGAAGAAATTGACAATTAAACAGAAGAAGTTTGCTGATGAGTACATCATCAGACAACGCATCTGGGCTTGCATGGAGTTAGCAAAGCGATACATGATGGGTTATGATTCAATTCCTGAAAGTTTAGCTTCAGAATGTAAAACAATTATAGCTAGCAAAGATACGAATTATATGCAAAAATTAGCCGCAAAATCAATATTACAAATAAAATATGGAAAAATTGAAACTAATAATATTATTGAAGAATATGCAATAGTAACAGACAGAAACGATTCTTTAGTTGCGAGATGGGTTAAAAAAGTAAAAAAACGTGATAAAGTATGTCAAATCTGTGGCTCAGACAAAAATTTAGTTGTACATCATATTAGCCATTGGGCAGATGACCCGATTAATAGAATAAATGTAAATAATGGTATATTGCTTTGTGCTAAATGTCATTCACTACAACACCCCGATTTACCGTTAGGTTTATTTATGGAGGTGAAAGATGAATAATAGACAACAATTGTTCTGTGAAGAATATTTGAAGGATCTTAATGCAACTAAAGCAGCCATTAGAGCTGGGTATAGCGAAAAAACAGCATACTCACAAGGACAAAGATTGTTGAAGAATGTTGAAATTAAAAATAGACTTCAAGAAATAAGAGAAAAGATACAAGACGAAAATATCGCAACAATAAAAGATATAGAGGAGTTTTTATCGCTTTCACTTAATGGCGAAATGGAAGAAGAAGTTATTTCAGTAGTTGCCGAAATAGAAGGTTCCTCAAAGGTTGTAAAAACAAAAAAACAAATATCTTTGAGAGACAGAATAAAAGCGGCTGAACTTTTAGGTAAGAGATATGGCTTATGGACTGATAAACAAGAGGTCGATATTAATTTACCCACTTTTATCGATGATATTCAAGGGGCTGATTAGTTTTGGGTGCTATTCGTGTTTCAAATTTGATTGGTCAAGGATATAACGAGTTTTGGAATTGCAAAAAATTTTATAAGGTTGTTAAGGGTAGTAGGGGTAGTAAGAAATCCGTTACTACACAGATAGAAATTATTTATAAGATGATGAAGTATCCTTGGATGAATGTTATAGCTGCTAGAAGGTATCAAAACACTTTGAGAGATAGTGTGTTTGTTGGATTGAAGAGCGCTACGAATAGGCTTGGTGTTCAAAATTTATGGCAATTTACGGTTAGTCCAATGGAGGCAACCTATATACCGACGGGTCAGAAAATACTATTTCGTGGTTTTGATGATGCTTTGAAAATGACTTCAATTCAATTAGAAAAAGGATCTATTACGCATTTATGGTTAGAGGAAGCTTATGAGTTAGAGAGTAAGGATAAATTGGATACCGTTGTAGAAGGTATGAGGGGTATTTTAGAAGACAAAAATGCATACAGGCAGGTTATACTTACTTTTAACCCTTGGAGCGAAAATCATTGGTTAAAAAGCGAATTTTTTGATGCTAAAGATGATGATGTGTTTACTTTAACTACTACATACAAGCTTAATGAGTGGTTAGATGAGCAAACTATAAAAAGATATGAAAAGCTTTATAAAACTAATCCTAGACGTGCAAAGATTGTGTGTGATGGAGAATGGGGAGTATCTGAAGGACTTGTTTTTGAGAATGTAGAGTATAGACCGTTAGATAGGGATTTTCTAGCGAAACAAAATTACGAGCTAATAGTAGGGTTGGATTTTGGTTTTACACATGATCCAACAGCTCTTGTGGTTTCTTGGCTTGATAGTGAAAATGGGATTTTGTATCTAATTGATGAGCATTATGAAACTGGTATGCATACTAATGAGATAGCTAGGATGATTAAGTCAAAAGGTTATTCTAAATCTCTTATTATTGCTGACTGCGCCGAGGATAGGCTTATTTCTGAACTGAATAATGATTACAATCTTCGAATAAAGAAGTCTAGGAAAGGCAAGAGCAGTATCAATCAGGGGATTGATAAGTTACAAAGTTTGAAAATTATTTGTGATACATCTCTAGTTAACTGCAAAGAAGAGTTTTATAGTTACTCATATAAATTTGATAAGGTTATGGGGAAATTTACTAATATTCCAGAAGATAAAAATAACCATTTAATGGATGCTTTACGATATAGTTTGCAGTCTGCATCTGATAAGGTTAGTGTTCAATTGTTTAGGGGGATGATTTAATGACAACACATGTTACAGAGACTATTAATTTAGTTAACGATTCAATAGATAAGGAATTTACTATTTCTGAGGATTCTGGAATGACTCCAGAATTGCTGGATAAATTTATTCAAAGACATAAGAATAATATAGGTCACTATCAAAAGTTAAAAAATATGTATGAGACTGTGTATCCTATTTCTTTTAAACCTAAAAAGGAGGATAGCTACAAGCCTGACAATCGACTATCAGTAAATTTCGCAAAGTATATTGTAGATACTTTTAATGGGTATTTTATTGGAAATCCTATTAAATCAACTCATGAAAACAAGAAGGTTAATGATTATTTAGATTTTTTGGATAGTTACAATAATCAAGATGATAATAATGCTGAATTGTCAAAGATTTGTAGTATATATGGACACGGATTTGAGCTTATTTTTAATGATGAGAATGGAAGAATCGGATTAACATATTTGAATCCTATGCAAGCTTTTTTGGTGTTTGATGAGAGCATAAGAAGAAAAGTGCTGTATTGCGTTAGATATTATAAGAACTCTGATGGAAAGATTGAGGGTACTTTTTCCGATAACAGAAATATTACGCATTTTATGTACACAGATGACGGATTAAAGTTTATTTCAGAAGAAGAACATTATTTTAATGATGTGCCAGTTGTTGAATATGTTGAGAATGCAGAGCGTAAGGGGATTTTTGAGAGTGTTGAGAGTCTTATTAACGCTTTTAATAAATCAATTAGTGAAAAAGCTAATGATGTGGACTATTATGCTGATGCGTATATGAAAATATTAGGTGAAAAGTTAGATGAAGATGTTATCAAGAATTTAAGAGACTACAGAATTATTAATGTTAGTGGAGAAAATTCTGAGAAAGTGGTAGTGGATTTCTTAGCAAAACCTAATAGTGACACTACTCAAGAAAATCTATTGGATAGACTAGAGCGTTTGATATTTCAAATTTCAATGGTGGCTAATATTTCTGATGAGAATTTCGCACAATCAACTGGAGTTTCTTTGAAATACAAACTTCAAGCTATGGACAATTTAGCAAGAACTAAAGAGCGTAAATTTACAGCTGGACTTAACAGGAGATATAAGATAATTGCCAATTATCCTGGTAGTCCTTTGGATGGTGATGATTGGGTTAAGATTAGGTATAAATTTACAAGAAATGTCCCATCTAATTTATTAGAAGAAACAGAAATAGCACGTAATCTAAGTGGTATTGTATCGGAAGAAACACAAGTCAATGTTTTAAGTATTGTGGATAATGCAAAAGATGAGATTGAAAATAAAAGAAAAGACATTGAAGGTTTTGATGGTTTTATGAGGGTAGTAGATGAAGAACCTAAACCAGTATAATGAGTATTCAAGTAAAAGACAAAAAGAGTTATGGGATAATTTGGAAAAAGATGAGGCTAAGTTAATCGAAAAACTTACTCAATTTTACAAGGAAGAATCTCATAAGCTTGGCAAAGAAATTGCAGAATATTTTGCCAGGTATGGTAAGGATAATGTTATTGAATACAGATCACTCTTAGCTAGACTAAGTAGTGTTGACAGAAAATTATTATATGAAAGATTTGATGATTTTATTGAGAAATACCCACAATATAAGCACTTAACTGATGTAAGAAAGTCTATTTATAAGTTGACAAGGCTAGAAGGACTTAATGAGTCTATAAAGTTGCAGCAATTAGAAATTGGTGCTAAAGAAGTTGATAGATTACATGATTATTTGGTGGATTTATACGGAGATACTTATTATGAGATGGCAGATAGTATGGGATTTGGAAGAACTATGCTTAGTTTTGATAAAGAGAGTGCTGAGCTATTAATTAATAAGAAATGGACTCAACAGAAAGATTACAGTGATAGAATATGGGAAAATAAAAGTAAGCTTATTAGTTACTTAACTAATGATTTTAAGACGTCTATTATAAGAGGTGACAGTTTCAATAGAGTTGTAAAACAAATGTCTGAGAGGTTTGTTAATCGTTCAAGAGCGGATATTAAGAGAATTGTACGAACTGAAGGTACAAGAATCAATAATGAGGCTATGATGAAGACATTTGATGATTCTAAGCTATATGATGAGTATGAGTATGTAGCTGTTATAGATAGAAAAACAAGTGATGTGTGCAAAGATTTGGACGGGGAGATATTTAAACTCAAGGATCGTGAGGTCGGGATAAATTTTCCACCAATGCATGTGAATTGTCGTAGTAGTTTTAGCGTGGTTATACCAGATGATTATGTGGATAGATATGAGAAACTGTACGGGGATTATTTTAACAAAGAAAATAAAGCGAGTAGCGGAACTAATGATAATATTTATCCAATAAATGATAAAACCATAGAGAAATTAAAAACACCGTATATTTCAAGCTTATCGGGATTTGAAAATAAAAAATTAAATGAATATCATAAAAAATTACTGAAAGAAGCTAGAGATAAGAATAATTCAATGGAAGTTGCATATATGTTTGATGATTTTGATGATGATATCAAAAAAGTATATGGAGATAAAAGTAGTCTGGATTTGGGAGCAGAAAACAAGAAATTTATACTTCACAATCATCCGAATAATGAGTTTTTCTCTAATCAGGATTTAATATATTTCGCAAATCATTACGCCAAATTTATGAGCGTTGTAAAACATAATGGAAAAATACTTATGCTAGAAAAATTAGATGATTTTAATTATAAAGATTTTTATATAGAGTATCTAAGGGCTGAGAAAAAATATAAAAATTTGATTGATAGCAATGAACAAATAGGGTATACTAAAGTAGTACAAAGAGTAATTAATAAAGTTAAAACGTTAAACTTATTGGAGTGATAATATGTTAAATACACATGAAAATAATATTAAAGCAAAAAAAATGCTAGAAGAAGGGTATAAAAAATATCTAGAAGAAGAAAAGAAGAAAAAACAAAAAAGAAAGAATAAGAGAAAATAAAGCACACTAACTAATTACAGCTGTAAGAAGGTAGATGTGCTTTTTTAGTGCAGAAAAGGAGTAAAAAATGAAAAGTGTAAAGATAGGCTGGAAAGAGTATGAAATAGTAGAAACAGAAATAAATACTGCTATGATAGAGGATCCGAAAGAATGTTATGGTGAAATAGATTACAACAAATGTAAGATATATTTAAATGCAAATTACGGTGACGATATAAAACAAGAAACACTACTACATGAGATTCTTCATGGAATATCTGATATGTATGATTTAGATATGAGTGAAAATTTTGTAACTAGGTTATCAAATGCAATATTTACAATGATTAAAGACAATAATTTAAACATATAATTAGGCGAAAGCCATGAAAAAAGTTTTTTAAATAAAATAAAAAATAAAGTCAGACAAGGAATATCACATTCTTTATGACTAGACCTAGATAAGTCATTAAACTGTCTATTTTTTAATGCACTCAACTAGCTGAGGTTAAAGCTAGAACATATATAAATTCATGAACTTACATGTAAAAAAGGAGAAGAAAATGGAAGACATAAGAAAAATACCTTTGAATTTGCAACTATTTGCAGATGATGAGGCAGAAACAGAAGTGGATCAAGCGAATGTTGATGCTGAAAAAGAAAACGAAAAGACTTTTACACAAGATGAGGTTAACAAGATTGTTCAAGACAGATTAGCTAAGGAAAAAGCTAAGAACGAGAAAGCACAGGAAGAAGCTAAAAAGCTTGCAAAGATGAATGCGGAGCAAAAAAACCAATATATGGTGGAACAACTTCAAAAAGAGTTAGAAGAATACAAGAATAAAGAAGCTAAAAACGACATGATAAAGGAAGCTAACTCTATGCTTAAAGACAATGATATAACCTTGCCTGATGAGGTTGTGGCTATGCTTATCGGCGATAATGCAGAGGACACTAAGGTTTGTGTGGATAGTTTTTCTAAGGCTTTTAAAACGGCTGTAGAGAGGGATGTGAACGAAAAGCTAAAAGGAAAGACTCCTAAGCAAAAGTCTGTAGCTGGTTTAACGAGAGAAGATATTTTATCGGTTAAGGACAGGCAAGAACGTCAACGTTTGATTGAAGAAAACGAAGAATTATTTATGTAAAAAGGAGAATTTAAAAATGGCAGATGCAAATTTAATTAAAAAACAAGATTTAAAATACCCTATTACGGTTGATGTTACTAATACATTTCAAGAGAATGTAAGAAAAATGTTGGAGTTATTAGGGGTTACTAGAAAAATATCATTGACAAATGGTTCTACTATTAGAATTTATGATAAATATGAGGTTACTTTGGCGGATGGAAATGTAGCTGAAGGAGAGACTATTCCTTTATCTAAGGTTATTAGAAAAGAAAAGACTACGAAAGAGATTACGCTAAAGAAATACAGAAAGGCAACTACTGCTGAAGCTGTTCAGATGTATGGATCTAATGAAGCGGTGACAAATACTGATGATGCATTGGTACAAAAGCTACAAAAAGAAATTAGAAAAGACTTTGTTACTCTTTTAAAAACTGGTTCTACTACTCAAAAAGCTTTGGGAAATGGACTTCAAGGTGCGGTTGCTAGTGCTTGGGGTAAGTTACAAGCATTGTTTGAAGATTTTGGATCTCAAAGATGCATTATATTTGCAAATCCATTGGATATTGCAAAATACTTGGGTAATGCTAATATTACTACTCAAACTGCCTTTGGTATGACTTTTATCAATGCATTTACGGACACAACTATTATTTCTACTACTGATATTGCAGAAGGTGAAATTTGGGCTACTGTTCCTGAAAATATAGTATTGGCATATATTAACGCTACTAATTCAGAAATGGCTAGAGAGTTCGGATTAAACGGTGTTGGATTGGGTTATATAGGTATGACTCATTTCTTGGATCATACATCCGCTACTACTCAAACATTATTAATGAGTGGAATGTTATTGTATGTTGAGAGATTGGACGGTATTGTAAAGGTTAAAATAACAGAACCTGCTCCAGCAACTGTAGGAGCGTAGATAGCATATGGGAGCAATAACAGAAGACAATTTAAAAGAGTTGTTAGAGAGAGTGCAAACAAGGATTAAGCCTTACAATGTTGTTGCTACTGATGACAATTTGAAAGAATTAATCACTACTATCGCTGACCGTATTTGTTTGCGTGTTGGCGATAGTGTATTAAGTGATTTATTGTATTCAATAGCAGTCGATGCAACTGTGAAAATGGTTAGAAGGATTAACTACGAAGGTATTAATTCTGAGAGTGTGGATACTATCTCCACATCATTTGTCAGTGATGTATTGAGTGAATATGATGATGAGTTTAGATCATATATTTATATGAACTCTAAAGATGATAGTAAGGGTAAAAGGATGATTCGCTTTTTATGATGTATTTAAGGCTGTACCCTATTTTCAAAATTCAAAATGGTCAAGACGAATTAAAAAATAAGTTGTATGAGGATAAGGTAAGTGAAAACTATTATCCTTGTAGAATTACTAACTGGACTAGAGATGATATTGAAATTTTCGGACGTGATGTTACTAAGAACTCAAGAAAAATGTTTTGTAATGGCTTTGATATTAGCTTTGCCAAGAGTTTGGAGAAGGTGAAAATCGAAGACGAGGTTTATAAGGTAATTGAAGTCAAGGACATCGGAAGATGGATATTTTTTATCATAGAAAGGGTAGGTAAATGAGATATTCGTTAAAGGGCGATAAAAGACTTGAACAAGCTCTGTATAAAAAGAGTAAGGCTAGGTTTTATGGTGTTGCTAATAAGAGTTTAGTGGAAATATTTAACAGAGCAAAAAGACCTCCTGGAACTCCGAGAGATAGCGGAGATTTGATTAAAAGCCGTAGGTTAAGAGAAGCTATTCCAAGTACAAGATTTAAAGGTATTTTTTATTATACCGAAGAGTACGCACCACATGTAGAATATGGACATGATGTTGGTAAAAATGGACACGTTGATGGTCAAAGATATCTTAAACGAAATGTTAGTAAACAGGGGAGGATATATATGAATGATTTGATAAAGGAACTGAAAAAATGATTAAAAAAATTGGTATTGTAGACTTTATTAAGATAGTTCAGGATTTAATTGAAAAGAATACTCTATTAAGGGCTTACGACTATGTTCCAGTAGATGAAAAGCCTCCGTTTGCTTATGTGGAATTGTACGATAAGAGGGCAGAGAATACGAAATCAATGTGGGGCGAAGTATTCAATATATTGGTTCATATCGTTGCAGAAGAATCCAATAGTAAGGTCGAAATGTACAAGCTAATTACAGAAGTGGAAGAAGCTTTTACAGATGAGTTGAGGTTTGAAGATAACAATATTTCTGTTATTAGGCAAGACGAAATCGGCTTACAATCGTTGGAACAAGAAGAAACAGGTTCATGGCATGCTATTTTAGAGTTTGAGATTAAGCTTTGTTATGGATTTAAGGTCAAAATTTAAAAAAGGAGATTATTATGGGAGATTTAACAAAAGCGTTTGAAAATAACTTATATTGTGATTTTACTAGCTCTGCTTCAAAAGCTGTAGCTGGAAAAGATATTTTATTGGCTATATTTAGTGCTGATGGTCAAAAATTATTGGGAATTAGTGGTCAACAAGGTTTAAAGATTAATAGAACAAGTGATTCTATTGAGGTATCTAGTAAGGATACTGTTGGTGGATGGAAATCAAAGATCGCAGGTATGAAAGAGTGGTCTATTGATAATGACGGCTTATTTGTACCTAGTGATGAAGCACATAAAGCTTTATCCAAGGCGTTTGAGGATTCAGACCTTGTTTGTATTAAGGTTGTGAATGTTAAAGAGAAAAAAGGAATGTTTGGAGGTCTTGCGGCGGTAACGGATTATTCTATAGAAGCTCCATTTGATGATGCTATGACTTATTCTATTTCACTTGAAGGTAATGGGGCGTTAGTTGATTTAACTAGTGGTGATAAGAGTGCTAATGCAATGCCTGGGGATAAAGTAGGTGTATAAGATGAGTGATAAAGCGATAATAAACTTAAACGAAAAGAAGTATGAGTTAAAGTTCAATTTAAAAGCGTTAGAGAACATTGAAAGAGCTATTGGAAGTTCTTTGATGGGAGAATTGTCAAAGTATAATGCTATGCTACCGTTAACGACTTTGAGAGTTCTTTTTTCTTACTCTTTATATCAAATAGATGCAGGTAAGATTGCTATTGAGCAGGCATCGGATCTGTTTGATAAATTAATTAATGAAAAGGGATTGATTTTTGTTAACATGTTGGTTGTGAATGAAATTAAGATTGACTGTCCTTTTTTCTTCCAAGGCGTTTAATTGAATTAGAATATTTTGAAACAGATAATAGCGAAATCGATGAGGAGTATGTGAGGTTAACTACTGAATATGCTGATGATATTGATTTCGCTTTTTATGTTGTAAATTTTGGGTATTCAAGAGAAGATTACGAACAATTAACGCCAAGAGACATTGCATTTATTCGAAAAGCGTATGAGACAAAAACTGTGCAAGAAACAACACAACTTAGAAATGCAGTGTTGAATGCAGTTAGTAATGCACTTAGAAAGAAAAACGCTAGGTTTCAAAAATTATGGAAGAAAGTTCAAAAGCCTCTGGATAAGGAAAAGGCAAGAAATGATGCTGAAATAATCTTTGAGACTGAAGAAAAAGAGGGTAAATCTTGGGTTGATAAAATTTACGAAGCTAATGGATTGAGGAGGTGAGATTATGGCGGCTGACTATACTTTAAGTGTTGAAATTAATGGCGATGCTAGTAGTATGGAAAAAGCATTTAAAAAGGTTAGTGGTGCTTTAGAGGACACGAAAAACAAAATCAATGAGGCTAGTTCAGGGGCTGTTCCTGGTATTGGTCAGATGGCTAAATCATTTGGTATTGCACAATTAGCTGTTAAGGGTTTTTCGATGGCTATGGGAGCTATTAGTGGAGCTGTGGACGGGGCTGTGTCAAGGGTGGATACTCTTAATCAGTTTCCGAAGGTATTGGAACAAATGGGATATAAGAGCGAAGAAGCAAAAGCCTCTATTAAAAGCCTATCCAATGGTATTCAAGGACTTCCTACGACATTAGATGGCATTGCTAGTATAACTCAACGTATGACAACTATTATGGGCGATGTTCCCAAGGCAACTGATGCTACTTTAGCGTTGAATGATGCTTTTTTAGCAAGTGGTGCAAGTAGTGAATCAGCAGGTCGTGGTTTGGAACAGTATATGCAAATGTTGTCTGCTGGAAAGGTTGATATGCAAAGCTGGAGAACACTTCAAGAGACCATGCCATATGCGTTGGATAAAACTGCGAGAGCGTTTGGGTTTACTGGTAAGAGTGCAACTAATGATTTTTATGAAGCTCTTAAAAAAGGCAAAATCACTATGGATCAGGTTACTGATAAGTTTGTTGAGTTAAATAAAGGTGCTGATAGTTGGCATAATACTGCATTAGAAGCGACTAAAGGTATTGGAACATCGATGCAGAACTTACAAACGGCTATTAAAAATGGTGTTGCTAATGTTATTCAAAGCTTTAATGAGTGGGCAGAGTCGGAAGGTTTTGGAACTATATCGGATAATATCAACAAGATTAAACAAAAAGTTGGTGAGGCTTTTGGGTATATTTCAGATCACATTCCAGATATTATGGATAAGGTTAAAGAAGTTGCAGGAGAATTTCAAAAATGGTATGAAAGACTTAGACCTTTAGCTCCAGTTATTTTGGCTGTTCTTGCTCCTCTTTTGGCTTTCAAAGGTATTGTGTCAATTGCACAAGGTGTTACTGATGGTGTAAACAAGATAACGGGTGCTATTAATGGATTAGGTCAAGGTGTTGAAATTATAAAGGGTGTACCAGGTGCTTTTAGTAATCTTGGAGCTAGTTTATCAGGTGTTGCTAGTGGCATAAAAGGTGGAATAAGTGCTATTGGCGGTGCTTTCCAAGGATTATGGGCTACGTTAATGGCTAATCCTGTAATTTTAATTATAGCTGGAATTGTGGCTGTAGTAGGTGTGCTAATTTATTGTTATAAGCATTTCGAGGGATTCAGAAATTTTGTAAATAATGTTGCTAGTTCGATTAAAGACTTTTTCGTTAATGCATGGAATAGTATCAAAGAAACTACAGTAGAAATCTGGACTGGAATAAAGGATTTCTTCAGTGGAATTTGGGATGGTATAACATCAACTGTTACTAGTGTGTGGGATGGAGTTTCAGGTTATTTAACAGGAATATGGAATGGAATAGTATCTATTGCTAAGGGGTTATGGGAAGGTATTAAGCTTGTTATTATGACTCCGATTTTACTAGTTATAGACTTGGTAACGGGGAATTTCACACAATTACAATCAGATTTACAACTTATTTGGGATAAAATCAAAGAGACTGCTGGATTATTGTGGGAAGGTATTAAGACCGTTATTACAACAGTTGTCACTGTAATCAAAGATGGAGTTATTGCAGGATTTGAGTTACTTAAGACTACCCTATCAAATATTATAACTGGAATACAAAACGTATTTTCAAGCGTGTGGAATGCGATAAAAACGTCTGTAATTAATATAGCTACTGGATTAGTAAATGGGACTATATCAGTGTTTAACGGATTCAAGACGGGCGTTCAAAATATAATCAATAAGGTCAAGGATATCTTTAATTCATTGAGAAGTATAAGCTTGGTGGATATTGGTAAAAAGATTATGAACGGTTTTTTAAATGGCTTGAAATCGGCGTATAAAAAGGTTCAGGACTTTATCGGGGGCATTGGCAACTGGATAAGAGAGCATAAAGGACCGATACAGGTGGATAGAAAGCTTTTGATTCCTGCTGGTAATGCTATAATGCTTGGCTTGAATAGTGGGTTAAATAGTGGGTTTGATGATGTGAAATCAAATGTTAATTCTATGGGAAACACAATATCAAGCATTATAGGTTCTGATAATAATCTTGGATTTGAGTTTGATCTTGATGATAGCGGATTCGTAAGGACTATTGATAACGCTAGAAATATTATTCAAGATTTTAAAGAATATGCTGAAAAAGGATTTGGATTAAATATGAGAAATAACGTATCTAATACTTCTGAAATGAAAAGGGTAGTATTAGGTGGAACGGGAGTGTTTAATCAAGATTCTAATGTCGAAAATACTGGCAAAGCTATTAGCATAAACGGTGTTCAATCACTTGTTGTAAGAGAGTTAGGAGATTTGAATTTAACTGTAACTAGTGAGATGGATTCTAGAGAAGTTGCAAGAGGAACATATAAGTTTACAGATGAGTTCTTAAAGAGAAATCAAAAAATCAGAGAAAGAAGAAGAGGAGAGTTGTATTAATGAATGATATTTTAAAATTTGTTACAGTTGACAAAGAAAAAAAGTTCGGATTTTTCTTCAATGGTACTGATTTTAGGGATTTACTAACTGTAGAAGAAATCAACAGACCTATTGCTTCAAATATTAGCAATAGGTTGAATGATTATATAAGTTTTAATGGTGCTGATTTGATAAGTACAAGAAGAGATCCGTTGTATTTCAAGATCAAATACAATACTGTAAAACAAAACAAAAACGCGATTAGAAATTTATTTGCTAATCTTCTGGTTACAGAGGAGTTATCAGAATTGTACTTTTACGATAATCCAGATGTTGTTTACTATGCTAAATTAGATGGAACTACAGAAATTGAAGAAGGATATAATTACACAAAAGGCGAGTTAACTTTTATCATTCCATCTGCTTGTGGGTATAAGAGAGAGCCTGTGGAATTGTCACAAGCTAATGCTAAGAGTATTATGTGTGAAAATAAGGGTACGGATAAGACGTATCCTATTTTTGATTTTACTTGTCACGGCAAGGTTACAATGATAGGCGTGACTAGTAAGCACGGCAGTTTCCAATTTGGAGATAGCAAGGAGTTTGCACCGATTAAGCAGATGAAGATCCACAAAGAGCAAACTAGTAGTTTGTTCAAGAGTGGTAAAGGAACGTTAACTATTCTTGATAGGGTTATGAAAACTAGTGATGGCTGGGACATTGTGGATGCATCGAAACTTGTAGCTGATAGTGATTTTGATGGGAAGGTATCTAATACGACTACATCTAGCCCAAAGACTCCCAACGGGACTGTTACTGTGTCAAAGAACGCAAGGTATTGGGACAATGGAGTGAGGATTGCTAATTGGGTGAAAGGTAAGTCTTTTAAATTCGATAAGACGAAGGCTGTGAATAAATCAAAATCAAAGAAGGCATATAGGCTACTTGACAAACAAGGATATCTTGGCTGGCTACTTGAAGAGAATATTCAAGGGCAAAGTCAAAGCACTGTGACTGGTGTGTATCCTTTTTGGAATAGCTCAAGTTTAAAGACGTTCTCGACATTACCTTTGCATCGCAAGGTGACTAACAATGCAACTGATTGGGAGATGACTTTTAAATTCAATTACAAAGCAAGCCCTGGACAATTTGGTTTTATGACATTTGGCATAACTGATAAGGATCAAAACATGATTGGTGGTATGAGGATTGAAACTATTAATGGTGACGGAAGAATGGCAATGGTGTGCTTGTGTGGAGACGATGGTAAACTTCACACTGGATACAATAAAGCTGACTGGACAGGTGCTGTAACTATTACTAAAAGAGGTGCTATGGTTACATACTACATGTATAATCAGCTGAATGGTAAAAGCTACACTTATAGGCTAATGAATGCTGAGATTGATAATGTAGTGGCTAGTGATGTTTATGTGTTATGCACTAAAAAGAACAACTACGACTTTATTCAAGCTTGTAATCCAATGCATATGACAATCACGGGATATGATGCAGATATTTATGTTGAAAGTAAAAGCAAGGAAGAGTTTTCTATGATTAATGTAGCCATTCCAAGATTTAATTTCAATGATGGAGATACAGTGAGAATCGATATGAACACTGGTTTTTGTTATCACAATGGACACAGATGTTTGATGCCAATTGCGTTTGGTTCCAAGCCTACGCCGATTTATCCAGGGACAGAGGAGATAGCTATAACTACTGAGGGAGAATTTGGATCATATGTTGATTGTGATGTAAGTTACAGAGAGGTATTCAAATGTTAATAGTTACAGATAGAAATCTACAAACACTGACAATAGTTAGTAATGATTATCCAGATGGCGTGCATTTTCAAGATGATAAGTTCAACGAAAACTTAGAAACTGGAACTTGTATGCTTACTTGCAGTATTGACAAGGTTGTTGAAAAGGATGTCGAACTTATAGAAGCTGGCTGTCTGGTTGTAGCTACTGGATATAAGAAAAAGCCTGTTCTTTTAGAAATTACTGAGGTTGTTGAAACAAGATATTCAAAGGAGATAGTCGCAGAAGATTGCGGACTTGATTTGCTTAATGAAGATATCGCGGAGCAAGATTTCAAAGGAACACTTGCAGAATGGGTCAATAATACTCTTGGCGATAAATCAGATTGGGTTGTTGGAATTAATGAGGCTAAGGATAAAAACTTAGCTTTTAAATTTGATGGAACAACGACTAAGACTAAGAGACTTGCTATGATTGCGGGTCGTTTCGGGTGTGAGATTAGCTATGATGTTAAATTAAATGGTAATGCAATAGATAAAAAGGTAATAAACTTTTATAAGAAACGCGGTAAAGAGACTGGATACAGGCTTGAGTTTGGTCGTGATGTGAGCGATGTTAAGCGTACTGTGTCGATTGCGGACTTGTGTACTGCTGTAAGACCTGTAGGTAAACCTCACAAGGAGCAAATCAGAGAAGTAAAACAAGTTGAAATTGAAGAAGATAAGAAGCAAGATGATAAAAAAGATAATAATCAATCTGGAGATATAGATAACCCAAATAAAGATAACAATGTAAAGAATGATGGTAAAAAAGATAATATAACGAATAACGCAGACAAAAATAAAGATAATAAAAATAATGAAAGTTCAGACCAAAAAGATTCTAAAGTAGAAAATAGTGAGAGTAAAAGTGATAATAACAAGAGTTCTGTTGAAAATACAAATTCTAAAAATGATGAATCTGTAAATCAAGCGGATGGAACTGCTTTAAGTAATAACGCTGGAACGAATGATAAGAACTATAAGTATGTTATTTTATTTTCGGCTTTCCTATTAAGTTCATTATGGGTAATAATTAAAATGAAAAAACCTTTCAACTAAAAGGAACCAGATGTCAATCAAATTCAGTTGAAAAATTAAATGAAAGTAAAAAACAATACGAATAACAGCTAAGGAATGTGATGAGATTCTATAAAACAAAACGAAAGCCTTCAGAGTGCCAGCTTTGGAGGCTTTCGTTTTGCTTTATGGATAATTCTTTTGTTTATTCTTGCGTGGCTTTAAGCTGTAGCTGTATAATAAAAAATAAATAAGCATCTATTTGAAAAATGGGGAATGAATTATGATTGATATCTATACAGAAAAGAAAAATTCTAAAGACTGGATTTTAAAAAATGATTTATATTTTAATTTGGCAACATTTCTGCAATTGTTGCATTTTTTATGCAACAAAAGTGGTGCTTTTCGTGTATAAGTAGAAAGCGTTTTGATACTTGCGGGCACGTACAAGCCCTGCGACTTAGTGAATACGATAAGAGATTCTGGAACAGGCTGTAGAGTACTTGTGTCAAAGCGTGGGTGTGCGTTGTGGATTTTGTGTATACGCAACCTAGGGCTTAATACCCAATGTCACACCCCGAACGCAACT
>QWCH01004256.1_pt1 | contig 28361 bp, 23 predicted proteins | sample 1972671 | NCBI WGS metagenome assembly QWCH01 (sample SAMN09866713, study PRJNA288562) | Human gut metagenome isolate term3_stool, whole genome shotgun sequencing... | isolation source: gut | host: Homo sapiens | place: USA: California
TTCTGCGCACCTCACGGCAACAAGCCCCCAAAATTTCCTTTAGATATTTGGAACGCCGTCCGTCTTCGTTCGCAAATATTCGATTCTCCGGGAGTTAAGGTTTATCACTTTACTGTTGTTTTCGGTTATCAGCAATCAAATTGCACGCTTTTTGGAATAGGCTCGGCATCTCATATTCTCTGTTGTCACCCGAGTGGGTTAAAACCGTGAAAAAAGTCAAACCAAAATCAATCAAGATTTCGGACGAAATAGAAAAACAGTCGAAACAGGGGGTTAATGTATATTTTTCAATTTGCAAAAGGTACAAACATAAGAAATAGTGAACCTGTAAATGATGATTTATCGGTGCGTCGCTATGTTTATATTACCGGACGCAGATTTCGCAGACGACGCAGAGGAACGCAGAGGAACGCAGAGGAACGCAGATCATTTATTGTTTTAAAAGAAAATAAGTCTGCGTTCTTCTGCGTAATCTGCGCCTGTCTGCGTCCGGTAAATACGAGCAAACACACCGTTAAATCATCATTTATTGTCTCAAATATGCCAAATAATGAATTTATTTATCCCCAATGATTATCGGGTGAGTCCTAATTGTTGTACTCATGGTTTAAACACCGGTTTAAACAAACCCACGAAAACCACAGAAAAAGGCATAAAAAAAGCAGTTACCTAAAAAGATAACTGCTTGATTTTGTGAGCCGAAAGCCGGACTTGAACCGGCGACCTACGCATTACGAATGCGTTGCTCTACCAACTGAGCTATTTCGGCAGCATTTAATTCTTGAATGCGGGCGCAAATATAGTAAGTCTATTCGACATCTGAAAGAAGTTTGGCTAAAAAATCATCTAAATCTGCATCTAAATCTTTTAACAGAGGATCATCCAAGCGCAGATTTTCATCATCAAGGAAGAGAAGTTCCTCAATAACAGAGAAATCCTCATCCGTCAGGCTTACTGAAAACGGTTTCAGGAAACAGGGGTTATCAAATGCTTTTTTGGTAACCAGAACAGCAAGCACGGCTTTCAAGGTTGCAGCGACCTGCTGAGTGAACTGTTCGTCGTCACACGCCACATTCACCCAATCAAAAATGATAGTCTTTTCTACCAGCGCATCTTCTTCATCATAAATCAGCAGTTCTCCGCTCTCAGCATCTACCTGCACATACAGATCACTGTAACAGTTACCGGCTTCGTTCGCAGCGAGCTTATTGATAGCTGAATTGAAGGTCGTTTCTATGACAGCCTGGATCTTTGCATTGTTTGCACTCATATCTTATTATTTATTCTTTAATCGAAACGTCTGCCAAAAGTAATAATAATTCAGAGAATATCGGACTATTATTGTCCAAATTGCTTATTTAGTTTTTGATCGGACCGGATACGCCCGCCAAGAGCCTCAAGATACAGCTGTTGCATTTTCGTATATTTGTAATCCTGCCCCTTCTTACTATTAAAAAGATTATATGATTTAGTCGCCCACTCGAAGGCATCCGCCAGCTGCGTATTCATTTCATAATACAAGGCTAAATTAGAAGCAGCCTTTGCCCGTTCCTTCCAACTCGAAGAATTTGTATAGATATGTCGCCAGCGGAAAGCGGCTTCCTCCCATTTGTCAGACAGGGCATACGCCGTCGCTTCTTTCCAACGGGCACCTTCTCCTTTAAAGAACCAGCGGGTTTCATTTTCCCAGTGAGGGACGAAGTTCGGAGTTACCTTTGCACCGATATACTGTCCGGCAGCCCGGAGAGCTTCATCCGGAGAGGGCAAATAGAGCTTCAGCAATTCCATATTGTCGGCACTCTCCGACCAAAAAACACTGTCTTCCATATAGACTGTCGCCAACGGATTGTCACGCCCGGGCAGGTAACTACGGACAACGCCGGAAATATGAACATCGACACCGCCTGCAACAAACCCTTCGGCAAAAGCAACCACATCCTTCTCCATCCGGAACAACAAGCGGTCGAAGGATATAATAGCATCCGTACCTGTTTCTTCACAAAGCTCTTTTACCGCTTCGGGAGTCAGCTTTTCATCCACCAGATGTTTACCATCCCGGCGGGTTCCGTCATGATAAAGCAGGACATCATTAAAGAAAGAGACATCGACAATCGATTTTCCCAATGAACGGCAAGCGTCGAACAAAGCGCTGTCTGCACGGGCACGAGCTGTGTCCTGCACGGTTCCATACAAATTATAGGTATAGCCGGCGTTGTCTGGTTGAGGAACGGCGTTATTGACAACCAACACCTTGCCGACACTTTTAGGGAAAGTTACCTCGGCGGGATTATAAGTTTCTATTCCAATGTATTCAATAGTACTGCATGCCGACAACAAGCAGACTATTGACAGGTACAACAGTGTTCTCATCTTTTACAATTATGAATTATAAATTATGAACCATGAATCACAAGTCATGAATCATAATCCATAATTCATAATTCACAATTCCTATCATGCCATATCACAAACGGCTTTGAAATAGCCGATAGATTCAGCGATACCGAGGAAAGGATCTTTCATATCCTTCTCGAATTCAAGACTACACATTCCTGTATAGTTCACTTCGCGCATCATACGGATCAGCGCAGGGAAGTCGATCTTTCCGCGTCCGATTTCGATACCGCGTCCGGCTTTGGAAGAATCCGTCACATCCTTAATGTGCATATCGAACACACGGGTATGATATTTCTTCAGGTCGGCAACAGGATCGCAACCATTACGCAAATCGTGGCCGACATCCAGACACATACCGATACGCCGATCCAGGTCTTTTGTATGTTCCCAAACATCCGTTGCATCCGGATAAGTCTTGATATCAGGTCCGTGCAAGTGGATCGCATAGTTGAAGTCATACTCTTTTACTTTCTTGTCCACGTAAGGTAAAAGTTCGTAATTAGGTACACCCACTATCGTCTTCACTCCTACACGTTTTGCATATTCAAAACCGCGATCGATTTCAGCCTCGCTCTTCATATAGATAGGACCGACGGCATATCCGGTCACACCATACGAAGCACATTTGTCGTGGAAAGCCTTGATCTGTTCGTCAGTGCTGTCCAGCGGCAAATGGAAATCCTTGATACAAAGATAATGAATATCCAGACGCTGCAAAGTTTTTAACGTAGTTTCCAAGTCAAAGTTCACAAATGTATATCCCGCCATTCCCAAATGGAAAGGATTGACTGCCTTTGCAGCCTTAGGCTTTACTGGATCGGGCAACCCGGCTTTAGCCATACTTGCCGTACCTAACAGGATAGCTCCTGCCAGCCCTTTCTTAAAAAAGGATCTTCTTGATTTCTCCATGATATTAAATTATGTGTTTGTGTTATATGCAGCAAATATAGCTTTTTTTTGGTGTGCACGATAACATTTAAGAAAGAAATAAGGTCTTTAGCTGAAATTAATCAATTCATTTCCGCTGTAATTTTACGTAAAAGACAGAACCTTCGCCAACTTTCGAAGTCACACTGATGGTACCGCCCATTTTTTCAAGTAAGCCTTTACAGATTGCCAGCCCTAACCCGACACCCTTACTCCAGTCGTCAAGCTGTACAAAACGGCTAAAGATATGATCCAGTTGCTCTTGCGGAATGCCTTCACCCGTATCTTGCACGAAAAAGCAGACTTCGGAATCAGTCAGATTGTACCCAAAACGGATATAACCTTCTTCCGTATGCTTAATAGCATTCGTCAACAGGTTTGTCAGCACCTGTGTCAGGCGATTACGATCCGTATAAAGCACGCAAGGCGGACATTCCGCAAGTTGCAGTTCAACACCTTCAGGCATTCTCATATGAATAACGTTATATATTTCGTCCATAAGAGCCGGCAAGTCATGTTCTTCATAGCTAAGCGAAATAGTATTCGACTCGATTTTCGAAATGTCCAACACATCCGAGATCAAGCGTTGCAATAAATCGTTATTATTTTGGATAATCCCCGCAAACTGCCGTCGCATCTCCGGATCTTCTTCGTCAATCAACACCTGCGAAAACCCAACAATCGCATTCAACGGCGTACGGATCTCATGATTCATATTAGCAAGGAATGCGGATTTCAACTGGTCGGATTCTTCTGCTTTCTCTTTGGCCTTTTTCAGCTGGGCGCCATGACGGCGATGCAGATGCACAAGGAATATCAACAGGCAGCAAAGAAGAACAAGTGCAGCTACACCAATCCAGAGATAAAGCAGCTGCGTACGCCCCTTTAAGGCCTCCATCTCCATTTGCTTGTTCGCCAGTTCGAGTTTATCGACATTATGCTGTGTCCTCATATCGGCCAGTTCCTTGTAGTATTTGGTCGATGACAATGAATCATTCAGTAGCGCATATTGCCGATAGGTGACAGCTGCATCCTGATAACGTTTCGCCTCCATTAAAAGCCCTGCTTTATTCGCTAAAAGATCAATACAGGAAGACATAAAATTGGCTTGCTTGTAATGTTCATACAACTCGTCATACAATGCTATGGCTTTATCATAATCACCCGTATGCTTGTAAAAATGGGCATAAAGTGTCTTAACTTCCAACACTCTGTTCCCCATTTTATATTTCTTAAATATCGCTTCAGCCCGTTGAATATGCGTCAAGGCCATATCATATTGACCTAATGAGATATAAGCTTGGGCATAACTACGATTCATTATATATTTAAGCGCATAAATGGGGTTTTCGTCATCCAGCTGTTCTATCCCTTCCGCATCACACTGGTCAAGATATCCCTTCAACATATTCAGGTATTCCAATTTCTTGTTCATATCGGAAGACTTGTTCAACAATTGGCGGATTATATTCACACGTTTAACCAAAGGCGCATTTCTCATTACCATCCCGGCCAACACTTCTTCATACAATGCCAATCCCTCCTTATCCAAGTTATTGGACAAATAGTAATCCGCCAATGCCTGGTTAGCCATATCGGCACCATCCGGATAGTCCAATTCCACAGACAGCCTTTTCAACGAATTGATGCTATCCAAAGCCTCTTTGTTACTTTTCGCCCTTACCAGGACATAAGCATACCAGGCTTTCATCCGGAACATTTCTTCCAATCTGTTTTGTTCGTACAATAAAGGAATAGCCTGCTGCATATAATAGACCATACTATCGATTTCACTCGAGTAATAATATCTGACAAGCAAGAAAAGAGCTGTTGCTTCATAGTGGGCATTTTGCCTCTTCCTGGCTTCATCCAGGAAATGTTTGGTATAGGTCAGACGATCAGCATATTCGACATGCCTCACTACAGAATCATACATCTGTTGCAAGAAAACCGTATCCATATCCGTTACCGATTGCCGGTTCGCGGGAAAAACCCGGTTTATACAACAAATATTACCCAATAGTATCAATATTACCCCCAATAAATGCTTTTTCATCAGTTTTCTATTTTTCTTAAATACGCTTATTCGGGCGGATCGTGAACAGGGAGCGTTACAGAAAACGTCGAACCTTCACCTAACTTGGACTTCACGGTAATCGTTCCTCCCATTTTCAATATCAATCCCCTACAAATAGCAAGCCCTAATCCAACCCCTTTACTCCAATCGCTTAATTGGACAAAACGACTAAAAATACTTTCCAGTTTATCCTCGGGTATCCCTTCGCCTGTATCTTCGACATAGAACCGGAGATCGTTTTCCAACGTTTCATACCCGAAACGAATAAACCCTTTTTCCGTATGCTTTATCGCATTGTTGAGCAAGTTAGTAATAATTTGCGTAAGACGCATACGATCTGTATAAAAATTTATAGCCGAACACTCTTTTAATTCCAGCGTAATACCCTCTGGCATACGCAGAAGCGTTGAACGGTAAATCTCGTCCATCATTTCCGGCAAATAGACATTGAAGTAAGAAAGAGTCATCGTATTTGACTCTATTTTCGACAAATCGAGCACATCGTTGATCAGGCGTTGCAGCAATTCATTATTGCTCTGGATAATTTTCAGATATTCTTGGCGCACTTCCGCCTCATCCTCATCGACCAGCACCTGGGAAAAACCGACTATAGCATTCAGCGGCGTACGGATTTCATGATTCATATTGGCAAGAAATGCCGATTTCATATTATCCGCCTCTTCGGCTTTCTCCTTAGCCAACTGCATTTGCTTACTGTACTTATGACGGGAATAGGTAATAAAACCGAGCGTACCGCAAACCAACAACAGAAGAATCAGCCCGCCTCCCATCATCATCATCTGTGAATGGGCTTTGGACACATCCAGTTCCATCTGTTTATTCTTCAGCTCCAGTTTATCCAAGTCATGCTGCGAACGCCAGTTGGCAAGTTCGCTGTAATACTGGCTCGATGTGACCGAATCTTTTAAGGCGATATAGTTCAGATATGTCTCTGTCGCCTTCATCCCCAAACCGGACTTATAATATATCTTCCCTTTATTTTCAAGCATTTCCAGGACAGCACTCTGCCGATTCGTCATTTTGAAATAATCGAGTAAGCTGTCGATTAAGACAAGGGCCTCATTATACCGTCCGACCAGTTGATAATAATAGACTTTGATATTACCCAACGTATATTTCTCTCTTGGCCAGTCATTCCGGTTTGCCAGTTCTTCTGCTTTTTCCAGATTGATCCTTGCCTTTTCCTTATCTTCCTCCAAATAAGCATCGGTAGCCAGGTTTCGATAATAAACATACCAACCATAGTCGAGAGAAGTCTCTTCATTCAATTGAGTCAGTCCCTTATCCTCGCACTCTTGCAAGCTCTTTTTCATTCGTTCCAGAAACATGGTGCGATCATCCGGATCAATATCTTCATTCAATAAATTACGAAGTATATTAAACCGCTTGATAACAGGAGCGCCCCTATTTTCCATGCCGGAAAGAATCTCCTTATACAACAAAACCGCCTCATCCTTCAATCCATGCTTCATATAATAATTGGCCAAAGCCTGGTTCGCCATTTCTTCCCCTTCCGGGTAATTCAGCTTTTGGGATAATTCGACCAACTCATGGATTGCAGGCATTACAGACTCCTGATTACCTTCGATCGATAACGAATAGATATTCCAGGCCTTCATCCGGCACAAATCTTCGTACCGCTTTTCCTTAATAAAAAGAGGTTCAGCTTCTGCTATATAATAACGCATACTATCCGGTTTATTCGCATAATAATGCCGGACAAGGAAATAAAGCGCATTTGCCAAACAACTGTCGTTCCGCTGGGCAATCGCTTCGTCATAAAACCATTTGACACACACGCACTCATCTTTAGCATAATTCTGAGCAGCCAATTCATGCAGGCGGTCCAGCCTTTCCTTTGCCGGAAGGGCCATTAAAACAGAACGCAAGCTATCCGCCCCGCTGGTTGCATGCAACGGGACAAAAGCTTGCGCCAATAACAATAAGGTTAACCAGAGGAGATGCTTCATCTGATTATGTATTTGTTGAAGCCTATTTCTTCAAAGCGGCAATACTTTCTTCGATAGACTTGATTTTACTTTCCGCGTCGGCCTGTTTCTTTCGTTCCATCTCGATCACCTTGGCCGGAGCTTTACTTACAAAACTTTCATTACTTAGTTTTTTCATGACAGAAGTCAGGAAGCCTTGCTGGTACTTCAGTTCGTCCTGAAGTTTAGCCAACTCTTCTTCCACGTCGATCATATTACCCAATGGAACTGCATACTCCGTCGTACGCACCAGGAAAGAAACGGCACCGGCTGCTTTCTCTTCCGTACGGGATATGGACGACAGGTTACACATCTTGGCAATCACAGCGTTGAAGTGGTCGTTATGCTCGCCCAACATCTGCAATTCCAAAGCTTCCTTATTCGGTATATTTTTCTGGAGACGTATCGTACGCACTCCACCCACAATTTCTTTTGCAATCTCGAAATCTTCCAGATAAGCGTTATCAACAGGAGCGACCTCCGGTATCAAAGCCACCATCAAGCTCTCGCCTTCCTTACGCGGCTCCAACGCCTGCCACAATTCCTCTGTGATAAAGGGCATGAACGGATGAAGCAGACGAAGCAGGGCGTCGAAGAAACCAAGTGTTGATAAGTAGGTAGACTTATCAACAGGTTGTTGATAACCCGGCTTAACCATCTCTAAATGCCAGGAAGAGAACTCATCCCAGAAGAGTTTGTAAACAGCCATCATCGCTTCGCTCAGGCGGTACTTGCCGAACAGGTCGTCCATCTCGGCAATCGTCTTATCGAGCTGCATCTTAAACCACTTAACGGCAGTAGCCGATGCTTCGGGCTGCGGTATATTCTCGTCTACCGTCCATCCTTTGATCAGGCGGAAGGCGTTCCATATCTTATTGTTGAAGTTACGTCCCTGTTCGCACAACGCTTCGTCGAACGGAATATCGTTTCCGGCAGGCGCAGCCATCATCAAGCCCATACGCACACCGTCAGCCCCGTACTGTTCGATGAGCAGCAACGGATCGGGCGAGTTGCCTAATGACTTGGACATCTTACGACCTAACTTGTCGCGCACGATGCCGGTGAAATAAACATTCTTGAACGGCATCTTGCCCCGGTACTCGTAACCCGCCATAATCATACGGGCCACCCAGAAGAAAATGATGTCCGGTCCTGTCACCAGGTCGCTGGTCGGATAGTAATAGTTGATCTCTTCGTTGTCCGGCTCGTTGATACCGTTGAACAGGGAGACAGGCCACAACCAGGAAGAGAACCACGTATCCAGCACGTCTTCATCCTGACGCAAGTCGGCCATCGTCAGCGCCTTGTTTCCGGTCTTTTCCTTTGCCATCTCCAAAGCCTTCTCCGGAGTCTCGGCTACCACGTAACCGCCTTCGGGCAGGAAGTAAGCCGGAATGCGGTGTCCCCACCAAAGCTGGCGGCTGATACACCAGTCCTTGATGTTCTCCATCCAGTGGCGGTATGTGTTCTTGAACTTCGGCGGATAGAACTTGATGTCGTCCTTCATCACCGGTTCGAGTGCGATCTGTGCCAGATGTTCCATCTTCAGGAACCACTGCATGGACAACTTCGGCTCGATAGGCACGTTGGTACGTTCGGAGAAACCGACTTTGTTCTCGTAGGCTTCCACCTTTTCCATCAGTCCGGCCGCTTCGAGATCTTTCTCGATCTGCTTGCGGACGTCGAAACGATCCATACCGACGTACAGGCCGCCGGCTTCACTGATCGTACCGTTATCATTAAAGATATCGATAGAAGGCAAGTTATATTTCTCGCCCAGCATATAGTCGTTCACATCGTGCGCCGGAGTCACTTTCAGGCAACCGGTACCGAACTCGATGTCTACATAGTCGTCTTCGATTACAGGAATCACCCGGTTTACCAGCGGAACGATCACCTTTTTGCCTTTCAGCCAAGTGTTCTTCGGGTCGTTCGGGTTGATACACATGGCGGTATCGCCCATGATTGTCTCCGGGCGGGTGGTTGCCACGACGGCATAGCGTCCTTCGGCATCGCCTTCCACCTTGTAGCGGAGGTAATACAGCTTGCTGTGTTCTTCCTTATATATAACCTCTTCATCGGACAGGGCGGTCAACGCCTGCGGGTCCCAGTTGACCATGCGGACGCCGCGATAGATCAGTCCTTTCTCGAACAGGTCGACAAAGACCTTGATTACGCTTTCGGAGCGCAGTTCGTCCATCGTAAAGGCCGTACGGTCCCAGTCGCAGGAAGCGCCGAGTTTGCGCAACTGTTTGAGGATGATGCCTCCGTGCTCTTCCTTCCACTCCCAGGCATGTTTCAGGAAGTCTTCGCGTGTCAGGTCGGCCTTCTTGATGCCCTGCTGTGCAAGACGGTTCACGACTTTCGCTTCCGTCGCAATGGAAGCGTGGTCCGTCCCCGGCACCCAGCAAGCGTTCTTTCCCTGCATGCGGGCGCGGCGAACCAGAATATCCTGAATGGTATTGTTAAGCATGTGTCCCATGTGAAGCACGCCTGTGACGTTTGGGGGCGGAATGACGATTGTGTACGGCTCACGGCCATCGGGTTTCGACTTGAAAAAGCCGTTATCCAACCAATACTGATACCACTTACCCTCTACTTCTGCGGGATTGTACTTACTTGCAATTTCCATATTGTCTTGTTCTTATTTTATCTTTATTTAGATTCAGGCAAAGCCCTCTCCTTTGGGGTGCAAAAGTACAAAAATAATACAGATAAGTATAACCTAAATAATATTTGTTCTACATTAAGTCACCCATAAACCAAAATTCAAAGACTTAAAGTTTATCCAAAACCATTGCTCTACGCTTCGGCCGGAATCGGCCGGAATAAATATGCGTTCCCCACAAACGTCCGCTCCAGCTTTCCTTCCGCCGTCATCCGTTTCAGGTCGGCGGCCGCTTTCGTCTTTCCGCAGCGGCAAAGCCCACGATAGATTTTGCCGGAAATATAGGGATGCGTCTTCAGGTATTCCATTGTGCGCGCCTCGCACTCTTCGAGCGAGAAGCCGGCCCGTTCGCTCTGCTGCGAACGCTCCAAAGGCATCGTACGCAGGCGGTCGCGCAGTTCGGTTGCCGAACGGAACGTCACATCCTGGAAATGCACCGACTCGGCACGTATCTCCTTCTTATCCAACACCGGACGGGCTTTCAGCGAGACACTGAACGTCCCGATGCCTTCCAACTCGATGTTCTGACCGAACATCAGCGCGTCGACCATCAGGTCTTGTACCAACTGCAACATTCCCGTGATATCTGCCGACGAGAAGGACGAACGTCCGCGGGCGCTGGTGATCAAATCTTTCAAACGGACTGTTTTCCAAGGGGCGAAACGGGGATAAAGAGGTTGTTTAATGTCCGTTTTCCCCATACCCGGACGGCGGACCAACTTGTACTCTGCTGACATTTTTGTTTATCTTTTAAGTGTTTTCACGTTATCTATTAGCTCTTTCTCTATGGTATCTTAACTCTTTCCTTATTGTCCGTTAGTCGTCCGCTTGGTGGCGAACGATCGTTCGCTTGCCGCCGGACGATCGTTCGCTTGCCGCCGGACGATCGTTCGCTTGCCGCCGGACGATCGTTCGCTTGCCGCCGGACGATCGTTCGACTATACCGAAGAAACGGTTAACATATATAAAGAAAAAGCGTAATATTCTATTTCCCGTCGTCCCGCTTGCAGCATTGCGTAAAAGCCAGTATCTTTGTGAGCTATCTATATATAATAAGGAATATGATAAAACGCTCACAGCAGAGAGGCACAGATAAGAACAGAGTCCCGCGCGGACGCAAAGTAACGGTGAAAGAAGAGGGCACATTGCTCCCTTTCCTGTTCAGTCTTTTAAACGAACAGAGCAAGAGTTCCGTCAAGGCACTGCTCGCTCACGGACAGATTTCGGTCAACGGGAAGGTGACCTCCCAGTTCGACACGCCGCTCACCGCGGGCGACGAAGTGACGATCAGTTACGAACGGGGGAAAGTGGAGTTCAACAATCCGCTGCTCACAATCGTTTGGGAGGATGACGACCTGATCGTGGTAAACAAAAAGGAAGGACTGCTCTCGGTGTCGAGTACGCGCGTGAAAGAACGGACGGCTTACCACCTGCTCAGCGAGTATGTGAAGAAGTCGGACCCGCGAAACAAGATATTCGTCCTTCACCGCCTCGACCGCGACACATCCGGCTTGATGATGTTCGCCAAGAACCAGCAGGTACAAAAGGAACTGCAAGGGAACTGGAACGCAACCATCACGGCGCGCACATATGTAGCCGTAGTGGAAGGACGGCCGGAAAAAGACGCGGACCTGATCGTTTCGAACCTGACGGAAAATGCGCAGATGCAGGTCTACGTCACGGCTGAAGGCGACGGCAAGGAGGCGATCACACGCTATCGCCTGCTGCATAGCAACGGGTCTTATTCCCTTCTTGAGCTCGACCTCGAGACGGGTCGCAAGAACCAGATACGCGCACAAATGCAGTCTATCGGCCACTCCATAGCCGGCGATTACAAATATGGAGCGGAGACAGATCCCACCGGACGGCTGATGCTTCATGCCCGACGGCTTTTCTTTATCCACCCGGCGACGGGTGAAGAGATGCGTTTCGAGACGCGTATTCCCGATAAGTTCACATCTTTGGCAAAATAAATAAAAACAGAAAGAATAGTATGAAGAAGCTCATGAGTACCTTGATGTTAGTGCTTGTCGCACTGACCGTGCAGGCACAGATTCTCCAGCCTGTGAAATGGAAGATCAAACTGGAAGACACCGGTTCGGCCGAAAAGGAAATCGTATTTACCGCTACCGCCGAAAAGGGCTGGCACCTGTACGACCAGGATCTGCCGGAAGGCGGACCGGTCTCGACCTCGTTTACGTTCGAGACGCTGAACGGAGCCGAGCTGATCGGCAAGCCGACCTCGTCCGTCAAACCGACTGTCGTCTATGACGAACTGTTCGCCATGAACCTGCGTTGGTATCCGGGCACAGTGTCGTTCACGCAGAAGATTAAAGTGACCGATCCCGCCAAGTTCAAGGCAGAGGGAGAGGTTGAGTTCATGGCTTGCAACGACGAGACTTGTCTGCCGCCCGACCGCGTGGAGTTCTCGTTCGACAAGAAAAACATAAAGATGACGGCTGCAGCCGAAACGGCGCCCGAAACGATCCAGGAGGATCAGGAAAAGACCGCCGCCGCACAGCCCGATAGCGAAAAGATTACGGAAGATGTCACCACACCGGTGGCCTCTGCTCCAGCTGTAGACAAAAAACCGGTTGATAATTCTCCGGCCAAGATATCCAACGAACTGACCAACGATGCGGCTCTCTGGACGCCGGTAATCGACCAGATGAAAGCGTTTGGCGACACGACAGTTTCCGCCACCGACACGTCCTGGCTGTTTATCTTCTTCGCCGGCTTCCTGGGTGGTTTGATCGCCCTGCTGACTCCGTGCGTATGGCCGATGATTCCGATGACGGTCAGCTTCTTCCTGAAACGGACGAAGGATCGCAAGAAGGCGATCCGCGACGCGGTGACGTACGGGCTTTCCATTATCGTGATTTATTTAGTGATGGGATTGCTGATTACGGGGATATTCGGGGCAAGCGCGTTGAATGACTTGTCGACAAATGCGATCTTCAATATCATATTCTTCCTGCTGTTAGTGGTATTCGCCATCTCTTTCTTTGGTGCATTTGAAATGGTGTTGCCCTCTTCCTGGACGAATAAGTTAGACACGAAGGCGGATTCGACGACGGGTATTATCAGTATCTTCTTTATGTCATTTACGCTCGTACTGGTTTCTTTCTCCTGCACGGGTCCGATTATCGGGACGTTGCTTGTACAGGCGGCTTCGATGGGAACGGCTGTCGGGCCGGCGATCGGTATGTTCGGTTTTGCGTTGGCATTGTCCATTCCGTTCAGCCTCTTCGCGATCTTCCCGAATATGTTGCAAAGTATGCCGAAGTCCGGCGGTTGGCTGAACTCGGTTAAGGTCGTATTGGGTTTCCTCGAACTGGCATTGGCGTTGAAGTTCCTTTCGGTTGCCGACTTGGCTTACGGATGGCGCTTGTTAGATCGCGAGGTGTTTATCGTGCTTTGGATCGTAATCTTCGCGCTGTTGGGTTGCTATCTGTTGGGCAAGATTAAGTTCAGCCACGACAGCGACCTGCCGTATGTATCCGTTCCGCGTCTGTTTATGGCGATCATCTCATTCGGTTTCGCTGTTTATATGGTTCCGGGTCTTTGGGGCGCTCCGTTGAAGGCAATCAGTGCGTTCGCTCCTCCTTTGTACACGCAGGATTTCAACTTATACGAAAGCGAAGTGCATGCTGCCTACGACGACTACGAGTCCGGCATGGCGCGTGCCAGACTGCTGAACAAGCCGGTTATGATCGACTTCTCCGGTTTCGGTTGCGTGAACTGCCGTAAGATGGAAGCTTCTGTCTGGACCGACCCGAAAGTAAAACGGCTGTTGGAGAACGATTATGTCCTGATCACCCTGATGGTGGACGACAAGACAAAGTTGCCCGAGCCGATCACCATCGAGGAACATGGCAAGACGCGTAAGCTGAAAACCATCGGTGACAAGTGGAGCTACCTGCAACGCAGCAAGTTCGGGGCGAATGCCCAGCCGTTCTATGTCCTGCTGAATGCCGACGGTGAACCGCTCGGCCCGTCTTATGCATTCAACGAAGACGTATCCAAATACGTCCAGTTCCTGCAAAACGGGTTGAAAGTATTTAAGGAACAAGAGAAATAATTTGCCAATAGATCAATGTGCCAATATGCCAATTAAGAAGAGACACTTTCCAATTGGCATATTGGCACATTGACACATTAATACATTATCTATAATGGCTACGAAACAAGAAAAGATGGAAGCCTTCGGACAGTTGCTCGACATACTGGACGAGCTTCGCGTAAAATGTCCCTGGGACCGTAAACAGACCAACGAAAGCCTTCGGACGAACACAATCGAGGAGACTTACGAATTGTGTGATGCCATCATGAAAGATGACAACAATAACATTAAAAAGGAATTGGGCGACCTGCTTCTGCACGTTGTCTTTTATGCCAAGATCGGCGAAGAAAAGGAGGCGTTCGACATCAAGGACGTGTGCGACAGCCTTTGCCAGAAACTGATCTACCGCCATCCGCACGTTTTCGGAGACGCACAGGCAGACACAGCCGGCAAAGTCGAACAAAGCTGGGAACAACTCAAGCTAAAGGAAAAAGGCGGCAACAAAACCGTACTCGAAGGCGTCCCTGCTTCCCTGCCCTCTGTCGTTAAAGCCCACCGCATCCAGGATAAGGCGCGCAACGTAGGCTTCGACTGGGAACAGCGCGACCAGGTCTGGGACAAAGTCCACGAAGAATTTACCGAGCTGAAAGCAGAAATAGACAAAATGGATGCAGACAAGATGGAAGCTGAATTTGGCGACCTGTTCTTCAGCCTGATCAACGCAGCCCGCCTCTACAAGATCAATCCGGACAACGCCCTGGAACGCACAAACCAAAAGTTTATCCGCCGTTTCAACTATCTGGAAGATCATACCATCAAAGAAGGCAAGTCGCTGAAAGAAATGTCTTTGGAAGAAATGGACCGTATCTGGAATGAGGCAAAAGCGAAAGGGCTATAAAAAACAAAAGGGGAACCGACATCACGTCGCCACCCCTCCCTTAACTTAAACGCCAAAACTAAATCTAAACAAAAAACACAAATAATGATAATATTTGTAAAGCTTCTTAGGAGATAATATCTTTTTAAACTTCTCGTAATACTCCTTTTCCAGTTGTGCTTGCTTCATGTCCACGCTCACACACTCATCGATTACCTTCAAGTAGTCAGCATCGGTAGCATTCTGATTGTGCCTTAAATCTTTGGATAGTTTACGACATTCACGACCGGCCTCAAACATCTTTTCCTGCAGTTCGTTACAAAGAGGAATAAACGCTGCTGCCTCTTCGGGGGTCAAGCCCATTTCTGCCGTAATAAAAGCATTTTTCTTAGCAAGAAATGCTTCTCTATCAAAATTTCGATGCTGTTTCCCACTTTGAGCGTGAGCACTGAATGAGAACACAACTGAACACGCCACAAATGTAATAAAAAATATTTTATTCATACAAGTATTATTACAAAAATATTTTGTCAAACTTATTTTTTCTTCATTTTATTCGATATCTTCCATTTCTTCTGCCAATATATAACCAGCATACTGCTCTTCCAGATACTCCAAGTACTCTTCGTCCTCGGCCGCTTGCAGAGCGGAAACTACTTTAGGAGACACCTCTGTTTTCACGAGTAATGAGTCCGTTTTAGCCGCCTGATCCTCCGGACCGACCAAAACTTTAAAGAACAACCCCAGTCCGGCAAAAACCGCTGCCATATATAACCAGGGACGAACACGGTCCATCAAGGAAACTTTTTTCACCTCCTTTTCAGGCTCTCTTTCGGGAAGCTGACTCATGATGTTCGCCGTCAACCCTTCCATATACCCTTTGGGCACGGTGAAAGGATTTTTCCCTTTAAGACGGTCCAGATTATTTTGTTCTATTTTCATATCATCTCTCTTTTATGTTCTTTTGACAAATGGTAATACGAAAGGTTTAAACGTCCTTTGTTAAAAACTCCTCTACTTTTTTCACGGCATGATGATAAGAGGCTTTTAAAGCGCCTACAGAAGTTCCGAAAATCTCAGACATATCCTCATATTTCATATCGTCAAAATATTTCATGTTAAACACAGCTCGTTGCTTCTCCGGCAATGTCAGGATCGCTTCCTGCAACTTCATCTGTGCGGCATCCCCATCAAAATACTCGTCCCCTTTCAAGCGCTCCAGCAAAAAAACATCCGTATCATCGATCGAAACGTTATTCTGCGCACGCTGCCGGTTCAGGAAAGTAATGCATTCGTTTATCGCAATCTTGTACAGCCAGGTCGACAGCTTCGCCTCTCCCCGGAAATAGTCGATATTCGTCCAGGCTTTAAGGAATGTATTCTGCAATAAATCGTTAGCATCGTCATGGTCCAATACCATTTTCCGTATCTGCCAATACAACTTCTCCCCATAGAAGTTAACAACCTGCGCAAAGGCATCACGTTGATGTGCCGGATCACGTAATTGTTCTACTATCTCTTCCTCTATATATTGTTGCATTCCTACTACTCACTAATTTGGGGTAAATATAAGAAAATAATCGTTATCTCCCTCTCTTCATTTCAATACAGACAGAAATTATCGATCAAAGTTTAATTATGCATTATACAGCAAGGCATAAAAAAAGCGGACAACTTTTACAAGTTATCCGCTTTCGAAGTGCCCAGAACAGGACTCGAACCTGCATGCCTCTCGACACACGCACCTGAAACGTGCGCGTCTACCAATTCCGCCACCTGGGCCTTTCAACACTTTTCAGTGAAACAATCTCTCTCGATTGCGAGTGCAAAAGTAACTGTTTTTTTTGAAATACCAAACGCTTTGACAAAAAAAGAATGACAATTACCGTCACTTTTTTGGCAGGCTCTACTCTTTTATATCTTCATAATGAAAAGTACCATCTCCTCCTCTGTAAATCCGGCCTTTCCATTTTCCTTTAGATTGTTTTTGCGATCCGGTAACTTTATCTTTAAAAGTCACTACATAAGTGACTGTCATAACATCCCATCTTTGTTTCCACTTACATGTTAATCGCGTATTACCGGGAACCAATATTGAAGATTTTGACACATAGTCCGGATCGCAATACTGTACAGTATCGGCATACAGATATTTTTTTGTATAAAAAATCTTACCATTCATTATCTCAGATGGCGTTGAAACTTTTACAGAATCGCCTTCTGCAAGTAAGAATGCATTCACGTCATCACTCTGAAATAGTGATTCGTTCTTTAAGTCTTCTTCATCAGAAATAGTATATGTCATTTTCGAAGGTGTACCATTATCAATCACACGCGACATCCCATCTACCAATTCAGACTGGACGCCATCGCCTTCTTCCAAGCTATACTCAATACTGGTCAATACATATTGCGGAACACTGGGCAACTCTTCATTATCCTTATCACAAGCGGAGAAAAGGAACAAGCACAAGACAAAAGGTAATAATCGTTTCATACAGTTTAATTTTAAGTCGCTCTAAAGATACGAAGAAATAGTAATCATATCTCCCGCCCTTATCTCTTTAACCATGATTAACAAATAAAAAGCGGCTACCTCCCTTTCGGGAAGCAGCCGCTTTTTGATTTATGCTTTATGGGAAGAATTACATCATACCGCCCATGCCACCCATACCCGGGTTCATAGCTGGAGCTGCAGGAGCTTCTTCTTTCTTTTCAGCGATCACACATTCTGTAGTCAGGAACATACCTGCGATAGAGGCTGCATTTTCCAAAGCTACACGTGTTACCTTAGTCGGGTCGATTACACCGGCTGCACACAAGTTTTCATACTTGTCTGTACGAGCGTTATAACCGAAGTCACCCTTGCCCTCTTTCACTTTCTGAACAACTACTGCACCTTCTTTACCGGCGTTGGCAACGATCTGACGCAACGGTTCTTCGATCGCACGTTTAACGATTTCGATACCGGTTGTTTCATCTTCGTTTTCACCCTTCAGACCTTCCAGAGATTCGATAGCACGGATGTAAGCAACACCACCACCAGGAACCGTACCTTCTTCGATTGCAGCACGGGTTGCATGCAAAGCGTCGTCTACACGGTCTTTCTTTTCTTTCATTTCTACTTCAGAAGGAGCACCAACGTAAAGGACGGCAACACCACCGGCCATCTTAGCCAGACGTTCCTGCAGTTTTTCTTTGTCGTAGTCAGAAGTCGTATTTTCGATCTGAGTTTTGATCTGACCGATACGAGCCTGGATAGCAGCTTTGTCACCGGCACCGTTAACGATGATAGTGGTATCCTTATCTACTGTAATCTTTTCAGCAGTACCCAGCATATCCATTGTAGCACCTTCCAGCTTCAAGCCTTTTTCTTCAGAGATTACAACACCGCCAGTCAATACAGCGATATCTTCCAGCATAGCTTTACGACGGTCACCGAAGCCCGGAGCCTTAACAGCACAGATCTTCAAAGAACCACGCAGACGGTTTACAACCAAAGTTGCCAATGCTTCGCTATCGATATCTTCAGCGATGATCAACAGAGGACGACCACTCTGAACTGCCGGTTCAAGGATAGGCAGCAAGTCTTTCAATACAGAAATCTTCTTATCGTAGATCAAGATATACGGATTTTCCATCTCGCATTCCATCTTTTCCGTATTCGTAACGAAGTACGGAGAGATATAACCACGATCGAACTGCATACCTTCAACAACATCAACAGTTGTTTCAGTACCTTTTGCTTCTTCTACTGTGATAACACCTTCTGTTTTCACTTTCTGCATAGCTTCTGCGATCAGCTTACCGATAGCTTCGTCGCCATTTGCAGAAATCTTAGCTACATGTTCGATCTTTTCGAACTGGTCGCCTACAGCTTCAGACTGTGCAGCGAGGCTTTCTACTACTTTAGCAACAGCTTTGTCGATACCACGTTTCAGGTCCATCGGATTAGCACCTGCCGTAACGTTCTTCAGACCGACACCGATAATGGACTGTGCCAGAACTGTAGCAGTTGTCGTACCGTCACCGGCATTGTCATTTGTCTTGGAAGCCACTTCCTTCACCAACTGGGCACCCATGTTTTCGAACGGGCAAGCCACTTCAACTTCTTTTGCTACCGTTACACCGTCTTTTGTAATGTGAGGAGCACCGAATTTCTTTTCGATGATCACGTTACGTCCTTTCGGGCCCAGTGTTACTTTTACTGCATTAGCCAGTTCATCCACACCTTTCTTCAGAAGGTCGCGGGCATCCATATCGTATTTAATCTCTTTTGCCATAGTAATATATATCTTATAATTGTATTGTTATTAATAATGAATTAGATAATAGCTAAAATATCAGACTGACGCATGATAAGATATTTCTCACCATCCAGTTCGATTTCTGTTCCTGCATACTTGCCATACAGTACAGTATCACCATTCTTTACAACCATTTCTTCATCCTTTGTTCCGTTACCTACGGCAACAACTTCACCTTTTAAAGGTTTTTCTTTTGCTGAATCGGGAATAATGATTCCGCCAAGTGTTTTTTCTTCTGCTGCAGCCGGCTTAATCAGCACTCTGTCTGCTAATGGTCTAATGTTCATCGTTGTATGTTTTTTAATTGTTAATAATATTACGTTTATCTTGTGCTTTCTTATCGCACGTAAATGCCTATGCGAATACTGTGCCAAAATTGTTATCCGGAAAAAGACTGCCAATTTTGCACTCAGGACAGGCAGACAATGCAAATATGTCTGACAGGATGACCACCCTGCCACAAAAAAACGAACTTCCCCATTACAACAAGAGATGGAACGAGGAAGTTCAACTATCAGTCTATTAAAATAGTAGAAACGGATTGTGCCGGAAGTTCCGGTCGATAGACACGGTTTCCTATCCGGATAGAGACGGTGCGGCTGTCATTACTCTCATTGGCCAATGCCACGACAACACTTTTATCAGGATTCACGAAAGCAAGCAGATCGGTAAAAGAACCGTCTGTTTCCACCTTGCGGGCACCCGGCTGGACATAATGGCTCAGATGTTTCATCATATAGTATTCAGGAGTAAAAGAATAGGTCTTGCTTGCCGGATCGACCACAACCAGAGAATTCTGCGCCCATCCCCAACGACTGATACCGCCTTTTTCAAGCGAGATATTCCAATACATATAGGCAGAAGCGCCGTGATCCAGATAATGCCGCATCAGGTTCCAGGAATAGACAGCGCCTTTCCAGTCATTCTGCCCGTCGCCACACTCCTGTTCCGTCTGGTAAAGTTTCAGTTCCGGATAACGTTCATGTATTCCTCCTATCGCACCCTTCCCGGCCCATTGGAAACCGACGCCTTTCACGTATTTACGGCAGGCAGGATCTGTCAGGATCGTGTCCACCAAGGCCTCATTCTTACGCTCCATCGTTCCGAACATCACATCCACCTGCTGTTTCTCCATTGCCGGTCCCAAGTAATTTCCGACAAAATCAGCCAAGGAGGCCGCTGTCCAACAGCAACTGGGAAATATCTGGGCCGAATTAAATTCATTCTGCGGCATAACGGCAAAGATATGGATACCTTGCTCCTTGTAAGCCTCTATAAATTTGGAAAAATATAGAGCATAAGCCCGCAAATAAAGTGAATCCTGGATAAACATATCCTCCCCTTCATGGCCAACTTTATCGGCAGGCAAGCCGTTCCGGTATTTTTCATCATACGCTTCCCCGGTATAAGCGGAAGCATAATGTTTATTGTGCTTCATCCAGGAAGGAGGACACCAGGGAGAAGCCCAAAGACGCAAATCCGCATTATATTTCTGAGCATTCCGGATAAAAGGGATCAGTGTCTGGTGATCATTCGCAATCGTAAAGTTCTTCATTTCAAAATCACCGTCCGTTTCATTATACGAATACCAGTCACGGGAAAAATCATTTGCCCCGACCGGCATACGGCAAATGGTAAAATTAGCACCATATTCCGGAAAGAACAATTCTTCCATGATACTCTCGCGGTCTACCGGATTGAGACGGCTCAAAGAAATCCAGCCCAATTCGTTAAAGCAAGCCCCAAAACCATCGATTGTCTGCTGAAGCTTATCTTTATGTATAGTCACATCGATTGTCCGGACCGTATCGGCCGAAGCAGACAACAAATCCGGTTGTTCCTGCCAGAAAGCAGTTTCCGTCGTTGTCACCCAAGACGCACGAGGCTGAAAGGTACAAGACGACAGCAGTAAAAGGATTGAGAGAAGTAAACAATGATTTTTCATAATGATCTGTATATATAAAAAAGAAGTGCCACGATATAATCGCAGCACCTCCTCCTGTTATTTTCAGAATTGTCCGATCAATTCCTCTATAGTGACAGGACTCTGTTCGCCTGTCAACATATTTTTCAGGTTGATCTTGCCTTCATTCATTTCGTTTTCTCCGACAATGGCGACAAACGGGATCTTTTTAGTATCGGCATACCCCATCTGCTTTTTCATCTTGGCAGCTTCAGGATATAACTCCGTACGAATACCGGCTGCACGGACTTTCGAGATCAACGGCAGCAAATAGTTTTCCTCTTTTTCACCGAAGTTCACGAACAGCAACTGCGTTGTCTGTAAAGAATCGGCAGGATAAAGATCCAACTGGTTCAATACGTCGAAGATACGGTCTGCGCCAAATGAAATACCGACCCCCGAAACACCATCCATACCGAACACTCCGGTCAAATTGTCATAACGTCCGCCACCGGTAATACTTCCGATCTGGACATCCAACGCTTTTACTTCAAAGATAGCTCCGGTATAATAGTTCAAGCCACGAGCCAGCGTCAGGTCCAGTTCCAGCTCGGCATTCAGCGGCAACTTGTCGATACGATCCAGGATAAATTCCATTTCGGCAACACCTTTCATCGCTATTTCCGACGCAGCCAACTCCTGTTTCAGCACTGCCAGCTTTTCACGGTTTGTCCCTTTTAACATGATGATCGGTTGCAGACGTGCTATCGCATCTTCGGATAATTCTTTGGAACGAAGTTCTTCATTCACATTATCCAGCCCGATCTTATCCAGCTTGTCTATGGCAACCGTAATATCGACAATCTTATCCGCTTCCCCGATAATTTCAGCAATACCGGAAAGAATCTTACGGTTATTCATCTTGATACAAACACGAATACCGAAACGGCGGAACACTTCGTCCATTATCTGGATCAGTTCCACTTCGTTTACCAACGAATCGGAACCTACGACATCGCCATCACACTGATAGAACTCCCGGTAACGGCCTCTCTGCGGACGGTCGGCACGCCAAACGGGTTGTATCTGATACCGCTTAAAAGGGAAAGTGATCTCATTGCGATGCTGCACCACAAAACGGGCAAAAGGAACCGTCAGGTCATAGCGCAACCCCTTTTCACAAGCTTTCACGCCGAACTTCACGGCATTGCGTTCCAACAGTTCTTCATCTGTAATACCAGAGAAGCAATCACCGGAATTTAATATTTTGAAAAGCAACTTATCACCCTCTTCACCATATTTTCCCATCAAAGTAGACAGGTTCTCCATAGCCGGAGTCTCGATCTGCTGAAACCCGTACAGATGATAAACTTCACGAATCGTATTGAATATATAATTACGCTTCGCCATTTCTTCAGGCGAAAAATCTCTTGTTCCTTTAGGGATAGACGGCTTTTGCATATTTCACTATTTTTTATTCAGAATGCAAAGGTAATGTTTTCTCTTTAATCCCTGCTCCTTCCTCCCAGGAAGATCATGATATAATATAATAATGTAGCGAGCGAACCTAAAGCGGCAACCACATAGGTATAAGCAGCTGAACGTAAAGCATCTTCAGCCTTATCATGCGTATAGGCATTTGTAATCCCGGCATTACTCAACCAGGCCAGGGCACGCTGGCTGGCATTAATTTCAACCGGCAACGTGATAAAACTGAACAACGTCGTCATGGCGAACAGGATAATACCGAAAAGCAGCAACTGCGGGAAAGAATGCAACAGCAACATACCGCCTAACAAAACCCATGTCATGATGTTGGAGGCAAAACTAACGACCGGGACCAACGCCGAACGCATACGCAGAGGCGCATAGGCCGTAGCATGCTGAACCGCATGTCCGCATTCGTGAGCCGCAACGGCAGCCGCCGCAATACTATTACTATAATAAACCGATTCACTCAGGTTGACTGTCTGGTTAGCCGGATTATAATGGTCTGTCAAATGTCCGGGCGTCGAAATCACCTTCACGTCATAAATACCATTATCATGCAACATCTTCTCTGCAACATCCTTACCGGTCATGCCATTCGGCATCGGTATTTTGGAATACTTCTCAAACTTATTCTGAAGCCGGGAAGAAACCAACCAACTAAGGAGGGCGAAACCGATAAATATAATCCAATACATGCTCATATTCTTCTAATTTATATAGTTATACTAAATAACATAGAACAAAAAGCCTGCCAAAAACAAAAATGGCAGGAGAACACCCTTCCGGGATGTGGTCTTCTGCCATTTTGTATTATTTTCAGGTCTTATTCTTCCGTATATCTGACAATTGTTTGTTCGCGGTCAGGGCCGACAGAAACAATTTTAATAGGCACTTCCAGCTCTTCTTCCAGGAATGAGATATAAGCATTAAACTCTTCAGGGAATTCGTCTTCGCTCTGCATCTTTGTCATATCGGCATTCCAACCGGGCAGTTCTACATATACAGGTTCGATACCCTCGTTGATTTCAAACGGGAACTCAGTTGTCTCTTCACCATTGATCTTGTAGGCAACGCAAGCTTTTACCGTTTCAAAACTATCCAGCACATCGCTCTTCATCATGATCAGTTTCGTTACGCCGTTGATCATGATAGCATATTTCAGAGCCACCAGGTCGATCCAGCCACAACGACGTTCACGTCCGGTTACCGCACCATATTCGTGGCCGATCTGACGGATCTTTTTGCCTGTTTCGTCGAACAACTCTGTCGGGAACGGTCCACTACCCACGCGTGTGCAATAAGCTTTGAAGATACCATACACATCGCCGATGTTACGCGGAGAAACGCCTAAACCGGTACAACAACCGGCGCAGATCGTATTGGAGGAGGTCACGAACGGATATGAACCGAAGTCAACATCCAGCATCGTGCCCTGTGCACCTTCGGCCAGAACAGATTTACCTTCTTTCAGATAATTATTGATAACATGTTCGCTATCGATCAAGCGGAACTGTTTCAGGTAGTCCAAAGCCTTGAACCACTGTGCTTCGAGTTCCGTAATATCATATTCATAATTCAGAGAACGCAGAATCGCTTCATGTCTTGCTTTTGCAGCAGCATATTTTTCGTCGAAGTTATGCAGCAAATCACCAACGCGCAAACCGTTACGGCTGACTTTGTCTGTATAAGTCGGGCCGATGCCTTTGCCGGTCGTACCGATTTTGCCGGAACCCTTAGCAGCTTCGTAAGCAGCATCCAATATACGGTGAGTAGGCAGGATCAAATGAGCTTTCTTGGAGATACACAGTTGTTTGGTCAAATCGTGACCGCTTGCGGCAAGCGCTTCCGCTTCCTGCTGGAACAATAACGGATCCAGTACGACACCGTTACCGATAACGTTTACCTTTCCTCCCTGGAAAATACCGGAAGGGATAGAACGTAATACATACTTTTCGCCGTTAAACTCCAAAGTATGTCCTGCATTGGGCCCACCCTGAAAACGAGTAATGACATCGTAGTTCGGAGTCAGCACGTCGACAACTTTACCTTTGCCTTCGTCACCCCATTGCAATCCTAATAAAACATCTACTTTCATCTTTTTATATTATAGGCTGTTAATATTCTTACTTCTTCCGTTGAAGCCGGTATTTACATTTACTGCACACGCCATAAATGTAAAGCGCATGATACTCCGGAGAAAAACGGGATATCTTCAAATTATCCACATCTTTTTTCAATGTTGCATCTTTCAATTCCCGGATAGCCCCGCATTTGGTACAGATCAAGTGCGAATGTGTCTCGGCCAGTATCCGTAACTCATACTGCACAGACTGCGACATCAATTGATGACGGATAATCAAACCACTGTCTACCAACACATCAAGTGTATTATAAAGAGTAGCCCGGCTTACATGAAAGTTCATTCCCTCCAGTTTCTGATGGAGCATACACATATCGAAATGGCCGGGGAAACTGCATATACATTCCAGTATCACAGATCGTTCCTCAGTCTTTCGTAGTTTTTTCTCAGCAAGATACATGGTGAACATATCTTGCATCTCTGTGTATTTTTTTGCATCCATATTCAAGTTGCGACTCCACGCGACCGACAAAGTTAGCGCATTTATTTTAAACGCAAAGCCTTAACGGGAATATTCAAATTCAAATTTTAAATCATTATAGATTTCCTGCCCTTCGGGTGTCTTCATGAATTCGGGAAACTCGTCGAAGCCGGTCAAGATTTGCCGGGCCTGGCCAGCCGACTGTCTTCCGTAAAATTTCATTGCCTTCACCGCAGCCTGCTTTTCCTTGAAGGACGCCCCGAAATCAGTCCAGGCAACCGTACGCATACATTCGATGATAAATGCCGCCCTCACCGGTGCGATCAGTTCCTTTCCTTCCTTAAACAGTTCAGCCCAGACAAGATAAGCCACCGTACGCGCATATTCGTCTTTCACATTAAAAATCAGCCCAAGCAGCAGATTTTCCACATCGGCCAACTTATGAAACAGATTATGACTGCACTGTTCAGCAATCTCCAAATAGGGGATTTCCTTTACCCACTGCACTGCTTTTTGGAATGAGAATTCGTCTGCCGGCTGTAAGAGAGAGGCCAGTATTTTAAACTCGCGAATATCCTCTTTCCATAAGGCCTCCGCCAACTCGGAATCCGGTTTGTGCATTGCCGCGATCTGCTTGATCTCAGGCAGAGGCACACCGAAATTCAACTTATACACGATGCCTTTCTCGCGCATACTGGTAGAAACCACACCATTCATTGCCAGGCGTAATTGCGTTCTTATCTCTTTCAATTCATCTTGCAGCATACATTTATTATTTATTGTAAGACGGTAAAAATGAATACTCCGTGCTGTAACGCAACATCTGATCGGCATAACCTTCAGTATAATCCAGTACGACGTCCGTTACTTCACCTGTATCACTCTTTATCTCTTTCATCACCGGATTCACAAATCCCTTATACGGTGCCAAGTTGAGTTTGGCATACCGTCCAAGCACTTCGGCATGAAGAACCGGATCGACCTTTACGCCATAATCTTCCACAAGTTTCTTCCCCGCTGCAAAATCGCCTTCACTCTTGATACGCTGCACTTCCGCCAACAGGCATCCGAACAACTCGCGCAATTTGGCATAATCATTTACCAGCACATATGTCTTGCCATCGCGCTGTTTCAACTCGACAACGTGATCCGCCTTCCCCTTTTCATATACCCATTTGGCAATCAACTGGCGGTTGCGCATATGAGCCTCTTCCACATTCTTCCCCTGTTCGATGCGCACCAACTGTGTCATAAGGCCGTTCATGATATATTTATAATATTCAGCTTTATGGGCATCCGCATCCGGGACAAGTCCGAGTTCCACCAACTTGACATCGCCCAGATAATACAAACCGAACAAGTCGGCACGCGCTTCTTCCAACGTAGAACTATATGCTTTCAGAGCATCCGGATCAGTACCGGGAAGGAGCTTGCCGGAACCATGCCCTAAGCACTCATGCAAATCGGTATGCAGGTTATCCGTAATGAAACCATATTTTTTCAACATCTCACGCTCCGCATCACTCCAGACAAACTCTTCACTGAAGCCATTCCCCTGCGAAGCCTTGTCGTAAGCTTCCGTTATATTCTCGATCGTCACGGACTTGGAGCCATGATCGCGCCGGATCCAATCTGCGTTCGGCAGGTTTATGCCGATCGGAGTGGCCGGATAGCAGTCACCGCCCAACATGGAAACTGTGATCACTTTCGCACTGACACCTTTCACTTTTTCTTTTTTGAAACGTTTATCCACCGGTGAATGATCCTCAAACCATTGTGCATTATCGCTGATCACCTTCGTCCGCTTCGTAGCTTCTTTATTTATAAAGTTCACGGTCGATTCCCAACTGGCTTTCATGCCCAACGGGTCACCATATGTTTCGATAAAACCATTTACAAAGTCGACATCCGAAACCGTGTCTTCCACCCACAAAATAGAATAGGCATCAAACGTTTTCAAATCGCCCGTCTGATAATATTCGATCAGTTTTTCGATGATTGCTTTCTGCGCTTCGTTTTCAGCAAAGGCAACCGCTTTTTGCAACTCCGACACGATCTTTTCAATTGCCGGCGAATACAGGCCGCCCACTTTCCAGACCTTTTCGACAAGCTTGCCGTTCTCTTTTACCAGGCGGCTGTTCAACCCATATGAAATCGGGGAAACGGTATCTTTTCCGGCTTTCATCTCCGCATAAAAATCTTCCACCTCTTTCTGGGTAACACCTTCGCCATAATAATTATTGGCAGAAGCCTGAATCAGGTCGGCATCACCGCTCTGAACCGAGCGTTTTGGCATCACTTCCGGGTCAAAAATCACCGGACTGATCCCGGCAACAAACTGTCCAACCGTCTGTCCCTCCGAGAGTGGAAGTTCCGACACCTCCACCTGCTCCACGCAACTCTTGAAAAACTCAGGAGTGAAGCCGGGCACAAACTTGTCTTCCGCATAGTGATGATGGATGCCGTTTGCAAACCAAACCCGTTTCAGGTACGTTTCCAAAGCGATAAACTGCGGCTCCTTCCGGTCGCCCTTATATCCTTTATATATAGCTTCCAGTGTTCTACGAATCGGCAAGTTATAACGGCAATTCTGATCGAACAGGATATCCCGCCCCATCAAAGCCGCCTCCGACAAATGATATAATAGTTGTTTTTGTTTTAATGAAAGGGCCTCAAACCCCGGAACCTGATAACGCAGTATTTGCAGATCAGCAAACTGATCCACTACATAATTAAATTTATCCTGAGCAGCTTCCGCCATCTCAGCCTCCTGCCCTGTACAAGCAGTCATAACCATTGCAGTCATAAGCGATTATTTTATTTTTATAAGGCCGTCTTGCAAAGGTACAGATATTTCGGTAGTTCACAAATAATCCATCAGTTTACGCAATTCATCTTGCAATTGTTTTTTATCGGGTAAATAGAGTTGATATCGACTCACAAACATACACTCCAATTTTCTATTTCACATTGTTTGGCATATTTACAATAACCCCCTATTTTTCTATTTCACCTCAAAAAATGAACGATTTCAATTTGACTTTTCGCTACCGAAACAGCACATTTCGTGACAAACGGACC